>Ga0172367_10001103_pt1 | contig 40540 bp, 37 predicted proteins | sample Lak10m_FD_114542 | JGI IMG/M metagenome (GOLD analysis project Ga0172367, IMG submission 114542) | Freshwater microbial communities from Kabuno Bay, South-Kivu, Congo - kab_022012_10m | ecosystem: Environmental > Aquatic > Freshwater > Lake | place: Democratic Republic of the Congo: South-Kivu... | reverse complement strand
TCAATTAAAATGTCTCCTCTCGAACGCTATGAACAATCTTTAATTCAAAAAGCAGCCTAAAAGAAGAAAATGTTTAACTTAGCAACATAACCTTTTGGTCCAATAAAAGGGGAGTATTACATACCACCGGTAATTTTAGCGCTGAATGATACAGGCTTAGTAATTCCTTTGATAGTTAAGTTACCTTCTACACGGTGAGTTGTACCGTCGTTACCTTTTGCTTCAGTGATTTTAGTCGTTTCGAAAATCGCATCAGGGAACTTAACGGTGTTGAAGAAATCTTCACCTTTTAAGTGATTCAATAAGTACGCATTTTTTCCAGCATCTTGTAAGTCGGTACAAACGATTCCGTTCATATCTACTTTCACTTTTCCAGAAATGCTTTTTCCAGCAACGTTAACCACACCGCTAGATACACGGATAGTTCCTTCGTGTCCACCGCCAGTAACTTTAGTGGCTTTCCAGTTGATGGTTGATTTGTTGAAATCTAAGATGTATTTACCATCTGTGATTTGAGCTTGTGCTGTAAATGCAATAGCAACAGCAGCTAGAATTGATAAAACTGTTTTTTTCATTTTGAGTTATTTATTAATTAGAGTTTTCGCATTTTGTCTAAAATCTCATTGACCAACTTCGCTTCCTTTTCAGAAATGTTCATGCCAATGACTTCCTTTGTTTTTGGAATGACATGATCTACTTCCTTCAGTAATTCAAATCCTTCCTTCGTTAACGATACATCCACCTGTCGTCTGTCATTTCCACAGGTCTTTCGCTCTACCAGTCCGCGTGCAGCTAGCTTATCTACTAAGCGCGATGCATTGCTGCTTTTGTCAATCATGCGTTCGCTTAACCCCATTACACTCATTGGACTTCCTTTCTGACCTCTCAGAATTCGCAGAATGTTAAACTGCTGTACGGTTAATCCAAATTGCTTCATGTGCGAGCGATGAAGATCCATGAGCCAAGACGACGTAAAGAAGATATTCACCGATAACTTGTGGTATTCATCGGCAAAAGAGGTCTGCTTTATTTCGTTTTCTAAACTGCTCACGATGCAAATATATGTAGATACATTTAATGTACATACATCTTTTTGTAACTTTTTTTTAGGAACCTCCGTAAAGGGGGTATTATGAAACCTATTTTCTCCCTTTTGGTGATGTTTTTCTTGGCCCTTGGAAGCCAAGCTCAGAATTTCGGCAATTCAAAGATTGTTGTTCAAGGCCGAATTACGCAGTTGATGCCAGCAGATAGCGCAGAGAAGCCCCTTGATAAAGTGGTGGTGCAGATTTGGCGCGGCGATCAGTTGGTGAAAGAATGTAAATCAGCTCACCGCGGTCGTTACCGTGTTGATGTGCCTTACGGAACGAATTACCAAGTAAAGTATGTATTAGATGGTTATGTAAGCAAATTGGTTGATTTCGATGCGCAAAACATGAAGAAAGAAGAAGGAGCTTTTCAGATGTTCTTGGTAGTGGACATTGCTCTTTTCAAGATAGATGACAATTTCGACTTCACCTTCTTAGAATCTACTCCGGTTGCTAAAGCGCAAGTTACCAAGCGCGGACACAACATTGTTTGGGACACCGATTATTCTAATGACGTGAAATTGTTGATCGATAACGAAATCAAACGCGGCAGAAAACAAATCGCAGCACTTAAATAAAAACAAGAATTATGAATCGCCTCCTCTCCCTCCTGATTTTGGTTCTTATTCCCTTCGCAAGTATTGCAGGAAAAAGAAATCCAAAAAAACACTTCGAATTTACCGGTCAGGTGCTTGAAGTGAATTTGAAAAACGAAAAAGAAAAACCAGTAAGAAACGCTTCAGTAACTGTTTATCAAGACGGCGAATTGTACGTCTTCTTTGAAACCAGCGGCAACGGAAGCTTCGATTTCAACTTACCTATTGGCCATGATTACATCATTGAATTTGGTGGTCAAAACATGGTTGCTAAAAAGGTGGAAATAGATGCTCGAAAATGTCCTAAGACCATGACCGCTACTAAAGTTGATTTTGATATCGTGCTCTTCGAAAATTTGGGGTATGATCCTATTAAATGCCTTGAAAAGCCCATTGCTTATTACGCGTATGACGCGGGATTCAAAACGCTCATTCCAAATGACGATTACACCTTCGAACACGCCGTTCAATTGAAGAAAGAATTAAGAAAAGTTCGTAAAAATTCTAATCTGGCCAAAAACTGATGAGCCCGAACTATGCTACCTTCGCTAAAATTTTAGAGAAGTGAGCGAAGAGAAAAACAATAGACCGAAAATTTCAAAAAAGTCCCTTAGAAGTTCTTTGGGACTTTTTCATTATTTAAAACCATACGCCCTCGCCTTTTCAATCGCCATGATATTGTTGGTGGTTTCAGGATTACTAGTCATAGTAATTACGGCCTTACTTGGTTTTTTGCTAGCTCCGGGCGCGAACGCTCCGTTGCCCGGTGGTGCTATGACGCAGAAACTCATTCAGGCTATTCATTGGGAAAATGAAGGAACAACTTCACAGACCTTGGTTGCGCTGGTAGCCATTCTCATTATTCAAGGGGTATTCTCTTTCTTCCGCGTTTATCTGTTTAGCTACGTTACAGAAAACGCCATGTTGGCGTTGCGCAGAGACACCTATTCGAGAATTATTCGCATGCCACTGCAGTTTTTCAATGAACGTCGCGTTGGCGATTTAAGCTCGAGAATTACTGCCGACATCACGGCTATTCAAGAAACACTTACGGTTACGCTTGCCGAATTTTTACGTCAAAGTGTAATCATTGTGGTTGGGGTGGGATGGCTAGTAGCGTATTCTCCCTATCTCACTTTAGTTATGCTGGGCAGCTTGCCTGTGATCATTGTGGTGATGGTTATTTTCGGACGATACATTAAAAAATTAGGAAAGCGAACGCAAGATCGTGTGGCTGATGCGGGTATCATTATCAACGAAACTTTCACAAGTATTGTAAGTGTGAAAGGCTACAGCAACGAGCCCTTCGAAATTAACAGATACACTCAACGCATTGAAGCCGTTAAAGCCGACGCTATGAAGTCTGCGGTATGGCGTGGTATGTTTGGAACCTTCATCATTATCTTTCTTTTTGGTGCGCTTGGGCTTGTCATTGGTGTGGGTGCATACTTGCAACAAACAGGGCAACTTAGTGCTGAAGTACTTCCTCAGTTTATTATGTTAACCGGTTTGGTTGCTGGTTCTATTGGTGGCCTTGCCGCGCAAATGGGTTCATTGCAACGCAGCTTTGGTATCATTGAATCGGTCATGGAAATTCTTTCCCTCGACCCTGAAGCCATTCCTGAAACGAAAAAAGAAAACGGCCGACAATTCAATGGTCACGTGCGTTTCAAAGATGTGTCGTTCTTTTACCCTTCTCGTCCCGAGGTTGAAGTATTGAAAGGCGTTTCCTTTGAATTGAATAAAGGAGAACAAATCGCATTTGTAGGTTCGTCAGGTTCTGGAAAATCAACCATTGCCAACCTCGTTTTACGATTCTATCATCACACCACCGGACAAATCAACTACGATCAGGCTTCGTGCGATGATTGGGAATTGCAAGACATTCGAAGCAATATGGCCTATGTGCCTCAAGAGGTAATTCTCTTTGGCGGAACTATCAAAGAAAACATCGCCTATGGCAATCCAAATGCTACAGATGAAGAAATCAAAGACGCCGCTATTCGAGCAAATGCATGGGAATTTATCTCTCAATTTCCTGATTCATGGGAAACGGTTGTGGGCGAACGAGGCATTCAACTTTCGGGCGGACAACGGCAGCGCATCGCTATTGCACGCGCCATTCTAAAAAATCCAACTTTACTCATTCTCGACGAGGCCACCTCTGCTTTAGACAGTGAAAACGAGCGCTTAGTGCAAGCCGCTCTTGATGAGTTAATGAAAGGAAGAACGAGCATTGTTATTGCGCACCGCCTTTCAACCATTCGCAACGCCAATAAAATATATGTATTGGAAAATGGAAAACTTCAAGAAGAAGGCACTCATAACGAACTGGTAGAGAAGAACGGATTGTACCAGCGCATGCTTGAAATGCAGGCGCATACAAAATAGTTATCTTTGCCACTTTCATGGGTAAACGAAGCGTATTATATGAGGTTCTGCGTCCGGTTGTTGCAATCGGACTTCGCCTGTTTCATGGTAAGTTTCGTGTGGTTGGATTCGAGAATCTGAAAGGAAGTGAGACACCAACGATTGTAGTGGGAAACCACCAAAACGCCATGATCGATCCAATTCTGTGTTGCACCGTTTTCAATGAGCAATTGCATTGGCTTACGCGTTCCGATATTTTTAAACCTGGAATAGTAAACACCCTCCTTCGAAATTTCAATATGCTGCCTGTCTATCGCGACCGCGATAATGTGGGCGATATGCGCGATAGAAACGAAGAGATTTTCCAAGAATGCTACCGTCGACTCAACAACGGTTCCTGGGTATGTCTCTTTCCGGAAGGCACTCACCAAGGAAGAAAACGTTTGCTATTGCCTTTGAAGAAAGGGGTTGGTAGGCTCATCATCGGCACCTTCGAAGCGAACTCCAATTTGGAAAAAATTAGAATTGTTCCTGTTGGACTAGAATACGAGGAAACCTACAACAAAGACGGAAATATATTGGTTCGCATAGGCGAGCCTGTTACGCTTTCTAAAGAAGATTACAACACCGCCAACAAGGCCATTTGGGCCAATCAATTGGTGGCTGACATCACCACGCATTTGCATGATGTAATGACCGATATTCAGGACGAAGAGAATTACGATAATTTATTGGTGGTTCAAGACTGCTTTCATCTAGCCTTCCCCGAATACGATTGGCACGAAAACATCATTGCATTTCAAGAGGCGCACAACGCAGGAATATTGCACGACGAAGTGCTTTTGAAAAACGCCCAAGAAGTGGTCGCGTTAAACGAGCAACTAGGTATTCGTGTCAAAGACAAAGTGAAATCAAACCTTTCTCTAGCTCTTTCACTTTTCACTTTAATTCTTTTCTTTCCAGCTATCCTGGTGGGAAGAGTGTTATTCGTACCCATTTCGATGTTCACTGAAAACTTCATCAAGAAAAACATCAAAGACCAACTTTTTTACAACAGCATTCGCATTAGTTTCAAAACTTTTATTGGTGTTTTCTTTGTTTTACTTTACAGCGTCATTGCTAAACTGATTGGATTCAATTTTTGGCCCTCACTGGTCATTATTGTAACCGTTGGAATGGCCGGGCATTGGGGCCGACGCCTTTTCAATCGCTTGCAACTGCGATTCCGATTGAAACAATTAGAACAAGATCATCCGAACGAAATGGCTCGTTGGAATTCGCATATTCATCACATTACTGAACGTCTTAACTCTTTGCTACATGAGTCGCATAAATAGTATTCAACACATTGGTCTTGCGGTGCAAGACATGGATGCCTCGCTTCGTTATTTCCGAAAATTCTTTGGGATGAATATTCCCTTTTTCGATTCGGTGCAAGCGGCCCCGTTAATGGATGTTTACACCCACAATCAGACCATCACCAAACGCGCCAGTATGATTATGAATCTGCAAGGTGGTTGCGCCATGGAAGTGATTCGTCCGACCTCATTCGAGCCCCGCAAAGCAGATTTTCAAATCCAAATTGGTGATTTGCACATTTTTCAAATCATTTACAAATCGCGCTTTGTCACCGAACACCAAGTGTATTGCAAAAATCACGGTGCATTGAATGTTTCGGCTACTTCTAAGAATCCTTTGGGTCAGGTATGTTTCGACTTAACTGATTTAGATGGAAACCTGTTTAGAGTTGAGCCTACAACAGAATGTTACAAAGACATGGGCCACCTCAGCAACGGTGTGGCCGGTTGCGCCATTGGTGTAACCAATATGGAAAAAGCGTTAGAATTGTATGCAGATATTCTTGGCTATGATCAAGTGATGTTCGATGAAACAGGCGTTTTCGAAGATTGGAAACACCTACCAGGAGGAAGTGAAAAATACCGACGCGTTCGCATTAAGCAAAGTATGCAAACCGGAGGTGGCTTCGCGAAAGTCCTTGGAGACACCTTCATTGAATTGGTACAAGCGTTAGACCGCGAACCAAAACGCACGTTCAAAGGTCGTATTTGGGGCGATTCAGGATTTGTTCATCTTGGAATGGATGTCAAAGGAATGAATGAGCTAGGTAAGAAACTCGACGAGAAAGGATACGGATTCCGTTGCGATAGTAGCAATTCATTGAACATGGGCAAAACCCGTGTGCATTGCACCTACATAGACGATGCAGACGGAACCTTATTGGAATTGATAGAAGTTTACAAAGTTCCTATCGTAGAAAAATGGGGAATATTCCTAGACGTTGAAAAGAGAGATCCGCTAAAACCGCTACCCGATTTCATGTTAAAGGCCCTTCGCTTTTCGCGCATAAAAGACTAACGAGCAGCTTGCTTTTTCAATATTTTTTTGAAGAGCTTCGGGAACATTCGACGCACCCAAACACCGCGGGTTTCCTTCCCCCCTACCGCAAATACATCTTTGCCTGCTTTGACTCCGTAGATAATCTGTCGGGCACATTCTTCGGGTGAAATACCGTTGGCTTGGTTGTTATCCATAGCTCCGCTTTCATTTCCAGCTCCATCAATGGCGTGTTTAGAAATATCGGTTGCAATGAATCCGGGTGTTACCAAACTCACTTGCACGCCGTAGTCTTCTACTTCCAAACGTAACGATTCGTAAAACCCGTGTAATGCATGTTTGGAAGCCGCATAAGCACTACGTAAATAGAATCCCCAAAGACCAGTCAAACTTGAAATAGTGATCACTACCCCACTACCTCTTTTTACCATTTGCGGAACAACCCATTTGGTTAAAAAGATGTGTCCGAAAAAATTCACTTCGAAAATTTTACGGTCTATTTCAATGGGTGTTTCCAGTGTTAATGAACGTTGACTTATTCCCCCGTTGTTCACAAGCACATCCACTTCAAATTGATTCAAGACGTTTTTAGCTACCTCGCTCAGTTGGGTATGATTGGTTAAATCTAAAGGAAACAAATGCACAGCAGCCGCACCAACACAATCTTCTTTTACGCGTTCCAATTCTGAAATTCGGCGAGCTGAAAGCAATAAAATAGCCCCTTCATGCGCAAACGCTTTGGCCAATGCTTCGCCTATTCCACTGCTTGCTCCTGTGATCCAAACCACCTTATTTTGAAACGATTTTATACGCATATCATCTAAAAAAACTTAACTTAGGGTTAACCTGAACTGCGAAGTTTCCGTACAAATAAAACATACCTTCGCGTTGTAAAATTCAATCAAAATTCAATAGAATGGCTCAAAATCAAAAAATTCTTTGTGTAGACGACGAGCAGGACATTCTTGATTTGTTAAAATTCAATCTTGAAAAAGAGGGGTACGAAGTTCTTACCGCCAACAACGGAAAGAAAGCCATTGAAGTTGCCAAGAAAGAAATTCCTGATTTAATTATCCTCGACGTTATGATGCCTGAAATGGACGGCATGGAAGCGTGCAGAGAATTACGTGAAATACCAAGCCTATCGAATACGGTTATCACCTTTCTAACCGCACGCAACGAAGACTACAGTCAGATTGCAGGGTTCGAGGCTGGTGCCGATGATTTCATTTCAAAACCTATTCGTCAACGCGTATTGGTTTCGAAAATTAAAGCCTTGTTACGCAGATCGGGTGCGGCTGAAACCACTAGTGAATTGAATTTAGGTGGAATTAGCATTGACAAAGAAAAATACTTGGTAAGCAAAGACGGCGAATCGATTCAACTTCCAAAGAAAGAATTCGAATTGTTGGTACTTCTATCTAGCTCTCCTGGTCGTGTGTTCACACGTGAGACTATCTTGAATACCATTTGGGGCAACGATGTCATTGTAGGTGACCGAACCATTGATGTTCACATTCGCAAGCTTCGTGAAAAATTAGGTGACGATTATTTTAAGACAATTAAAGGAGTTGGTTATAAATTCGAAGCGTGAAACTTCGAACACCCAAACAAGTCGCTCTAGCCTCTGCTATTTTCATTGTAATGCCCCTGGCATTTACCTACTTCTTGTTGGTGTATTTTCTCGAGCGTGATTTCGAGCTCTCGTTATTATTCCTGTTCATCACACTTGGTTCTATCATTTCTTATTTCGTTGTTTACCTCTTCATTGAACGATTCCTGTACAGCAAAGTAAAAATCATTTACAAAACCATTCATTCGTTTAAAACACAAGGCGAAAAGAAAAACATTGCCATGAGTGTTGACGTGTTGGGCGAAGTGAATGACGACGTAGCTGTTTGGGCGGAAGAAAAAATTGAAGAAATCAAATCGCTTCGAGACAAAGACGATTTTCGAAAAGAATTTGTTGGCAACCTCAGTCATGAATTGAAAACTCCGATTTTCAATATTCAAGGGTATTTAGACACGCTGGCAGAAAACGACGACATGGATCCAGCCATGCGCAAAAAGTTTCTTGAACGCGCTATATCTAGCTGTGAACGCATGGAAAGTCTGGTTTCTGATTTAGATGAAATCTCAAAATTAGAAAGCGGCAACGTGCCCTTGCGTATCGAGCGATTCGACGTGTTAGAACTAGCCAAGCAAGTCTGCGATTCATTAGAGAAATACGCCGAAGAACACGAAGTAAAATTAGTTTTAAAAAGTCCGGGAACCACCGAACTTTGGGTAGAAGGCGACCGCAAGCGAATAGAACAGGTCTTCGTTAATCTGGTTGTGAATTCCATCAACTACGGAAAAGACAACGGGGAAACACGCTTGCGCTTTTACGACATGAGCGACAACATACTCATTGAAGTAGCAGATAATGGAATTGGTATTGCCAAACAACACTTATCGCGCTTATTCGAACGATTCTATCGTGTTGATAAAAGCAGATCGCGTCACGAAGGAGGCTCTGGACTGGGCCTAGCCATTTGTAAGCACATCATTGAAAACCACGGACAAACCATTAGTGTTCGTAGTACCGAAGAAGTGGGAAGTACCTTTTCATTTACCCTGAAAAAAGCCTAAGATTTCACGTTTGTTTGTCAAGTAGGGGCTTACCTTTGCGTGGCTATTAATTCCTCGGGAAACGACTCTCGGGGCTTTTCGGCGTTTATACCAGATGATACGAGAACGAATAAAACCGTGGGAAAAAGAATTGCACCACTTGAATGAACTGCTGCAAAGCGAATCAAGCAAAGTGCAATTGCGAGGAGTGGTAGGAAGCTTTACAGCCTTTCTGAGCGCCGGATTTTATGGCGTTCTACCAACCACGCAATTAGTGGTGTTGGAAGACAAGGAGCAAGCGGCCTATTTCTTGAACGATTTGGAAACGGTTTTCGACATAGAAAAAGATAACGAAACAGCGTTTAACCCACTTCTATTTTTTCCTCGAACCGCCCGCCTAGCCTACGATTTAGAACACACACAAAACGCAAACATTGCCACGCGCACGGAAGTGTTGAACAAATTGCAACAAGCCAAACATCCGTACATCATTGTCACATACAACGAAGCGCTTTTCGAAAAAGTTGTGACGCAACACCAACTTGAAAAGCATACATTCAAATTAAAAGTGGGTGAAAAAGTTTCGCTTGATCATCTCGATGAGATCATGCACGAATTCAATTTTCAAAAAGTAGATTATGTGTATGAACCGGGTCAGTACGCTGTTCGCGGAGGTATTGTAGATATTTTTTCTTTCAGTTTTGAATATCCCTATCGCATTGAATTTTTTGATGAGGAAATCGAAAGCATCCGAAAATTCGATCCTTCCTCTCAGCTTTCGGTAAACAAAATGACCGCTGCGGTGGTGGTTCCAAATACCACCAAGCTTCACAAAGAAGAACGTCTCATTAATCTACTGGAATATCTTCCGGAAGAAACGGTGGTGTGGGTTAAAGACACTCCTGTTTCACTTGCTCGATTTGAAACCGAGATGGAGCGCGCGAAAGAGCGCTACACCAAATTGAATGAAACATTGAATCATGAAACGCCGGATGTCTTGTTTACTTCAAAACAAGAATGGCTCACCTTGCTTCAAGGTAAGCGCGTTATTGAATTTGGAAGTCAACGTGAATTCATGGGAGAAACCCTTACGTTCAGCACAGCGCCTCAGCCTTCGTTCAATAAAAATTTTGATTTACTTGGGGAAAATCTAACCAACCTCAACAAACAGAATTACGCCATTCATGTCGTTGCCGGACAATCGAAACAACTCGAACGACTTGCACAAATATTTAGCGACAAGCACATAGATGTTCGCTACCAAGAAGAGATTTTTGAAATCAGCGAAGGCTTTGTCGACAATGAAAAGAAAGTGGTCTATTACACCGACCATCAAATTTTCCAGCGTTACCATCGCTTTAAATTGAAGGAAGGATTCAAAAAAAGTAAGGAAGCACTCACCATCAAAGAAATCATGTCGCTTCAACCAGGAGACTACGTGGTGCACATTGATCATGGAATTGGGCAGTTCAGTGGATTGCAGAAAATAGATGTGAATGGAAAGGAGCAAGAGGCCATTCGCCTGACCTACAAAGGTGGTGACATCTTGTATGTGAGCATTCACTCGTTGCATCGCATTAGCAAATACACCGGCAAAGAAGGGACTCTTCCAAGCATGGACAAATTGGGAAGCAATGCGTGGCAGAATTTGAAACGAAAAACCAAAACGAAGGTGAAAGAAATTGCCTTCGATTTGATAAAACTTTATGCGAAAAGAAAGACTACACGTGGACACGCGTTTAGTCCAGACGGATATGTGCAACATGAATTAGAAGCTTCGTTCATGTATGAAGACACGCCCGATCAAAACAAGGCTAGCAATGCTGTAAAGCAGGATATGGAAAGCGAAGCGCCCATGGATCGCTTGGTATGTGGCGATGTTGGATTTGGTAAGACAGAGATTGCGATTCGTGCGGCCTGCAAGGCCGCAACGGACGGGAAACAAGTGGCAGTGCTAGTTCCAACAACCATACTTTCCATTCAACACTACAAGAGTTTTAAAAGCCGATTAAAAAATTTCCCCATTGAAATCGACTACATCAATCGTTTTAAAACGGCCAAGCAACAAGCAGAAACCCTCGATAAAGTGCGCAATGGCAAAGTAGATATTCTCATTGGTACCCATGCGATACTTAGTAAAAAGGTTGAGTACAGTAATTTGGGATTGCTAGTTATTGACGAAGAACAAAAATTCGGTGTAGCTGCGAAGGACAAATTAAAAACGATTAAAGCCAATGTTGATGCGTTAACGCTTACGGCTACGCCAATTCCGCGAACCTTACAGTTTTCGTTAATGGGCGCAAGAGACTTAAGTATCATTCAAACGCCACCACCTAATCGCGTTCCCATTCGCACGGAATTGGTGCAGTTCAGTGAAGAACTAATTCGAGATGCAGTTAGTTACGAAATTCAACGCGGAGGGCAAGTATTTTTCGTCCACAATCGCGTCCAAAATTTACGCGAAATGGCCGGACTCATTCAACGTGTTTGTCCAGACGTTCGCATTGGTATTGGACACGGACAATTAAGCGGTGAAGAATTGGAAGACGTTATGACGCGCTTTATTGAAGGCGAATACGACGTGCTAGTCAGCACCGCTATCGTTGAAAGCGGCATTGATATTTCCAATGCAAACACCATCATCATCAACGATGCGCAAAACTTCGGGATGAGCGATTTGCATCAATTGCGCGGACGTGTTGGACGTAATAACAAACAAGCCTTCTGTTATTTGCTTTGTCCAGGGTTAAGCGTACTTACCGACGATGCGAAAAAACGTTTGACCGCCATTGAACAATTTTCCGATTTAGGCTCAGGTATGCACATTGCCATGCGTGACTTAGACATTCGCGGAGCAGGAAATTTATTGGGTGGTGAACAAAGCGGATTCATCAATGATCTCGGATTCGAGACCTACCAAAAAATTCTGGACGAAGCCCTGCAAGAATTAAAGCAAGAGCACTTCAAAGACTTGTATGACGAAGAGCAATTAAAAAACGAAACCTTTGTCAAAGACACGATACTGGAAACCGATTTCGAATTGCTTATTCCTGATGAATACGTTGGCAATATCTCTGAGCGCATTAGCTTGTATAAAGCTTTAGATGATATGGAGAAGGAAGAAGAGATTCTTCAATTTGCTAAAAATTTAGAAGACCGATTTGGAGCTATACCTAAACCGGTGTTGCAATTGATGGACACCATGCGTTTGCGATGGACAGCTCGAGAAATTGGACTAGAAAAACTGGTTTTGAAGAGCGGAAAAATGATTGGATATTTCATTTCAAAACAAGACTCTCCTTACTACCAAAGCGAAGTGTTTACTAGGGTTTTGGAATTTGTTAAACTCAATCCCAATGCCGGAAAAATGTACGAAAAGGACAACACCTTGCGCTTGTCATTCAACGAGGTAACTACGCTTACCCGCGCACGACTCTTACTTACGGCCATTGCAAATGGCTCTAAAATTCAATAATTCAGCAGGAAGTAACTAAATTTGCACCTCTTTAAGAAACTATGGATACCAATAAAGTTCGCGTTCGTTTTGCACCTAGTCCAACCGGCCCACTTCACATGGGTGGGGTTCGTACTGCGTTGTACAATTATTTATTCGCCAAAAAACACGGCGGAGATTTTTTGTTACGCATTGAAGACACTGACCAAACCCGTTATGTTCCAGGTGCTGAACAATACATCATTGAAGCATTAAAATGGTGTGGTATTGAACCGAACGAAGGTGTTGGTTACGGTGGTACCCATGAACCCTATCGCCAAAGTGAACGCAAACCTATGTACAAAGGTTATGCGTTGGAATTGGTGAACAACGGATGGGCCTATTATGCGTTCGATACCCCAGAAGAATTAGATCACATTCGCAAGCAAGCCGAATTGGCTAAAATGCCAAACTGGCAATACAACAGCATTTCGCGCATGACCATGAAAAACTCGTTGACCTTACCGGCCGATGAAGTTCAAGCGCGTCTTGACAAAGGTGATCCGTATGTAATTCGCTTCAAAATGCCACGCAACGAAGAAGTGCGTTTTCAAGATATCATTCGTGGATGGGTCGTATTTTCTACCAATGAACTAGACGACAAAGTACTGTACAAATCAGACGGTATGCCAACTTACCACTTGGCCAACATTGTCGATGACCACACCATGGAAATCACCCATGTTATTCGCGGAGAAGAATGGTTGCCTTCAGCGCCTCTACACGTGATGATGTATAAGGCTTTCGGATGGGAAGCACCTCTATTCGCTCACTTACCTCTTATTCTTAAACCAGATGGTAACGGTAAATTAAGTAAGCGCGACGGCGACCGTCTTGGATTCCCTGTGTTTCCGTTAGAGTGGAAAGATCCTGAAACCGGAAATATTTCAAGTGGCTATCGCGAAAAAGGCTATCTGCCTAAAGCATTCATCAATATGCTATTGCTATTGGGTTGGGCTCCTAGTAACAACCAAGAGATTTTCACGATGGAAGAAATGATTGAAACTTTCTCCATTGAACGTATTGGAAAATCAGGTTCTAAATTCGATCCTGAAAAAACAAAGTGGTTCAACCAACAATATTTGCGCAATACACCGAAAAGTGAATTAATTGCTATCATTAAGCCTTTCGCACTTGAGCGTGGTTACGAGGTGTGTGATGAATACCTCGAAGGAGTCATTGAATTGATGTTGGAACGCGCGGTGTTCCCTATTGATTTACTTGACGGCGATTACTTCTTCAACGCACCGAGCGAATACGATAAAGAATCGGTGGCTAAAAAATGGAAAGTGGGAGAATCAGCCGAAATCCTCAAAAAATGGGGACAAGTGCTTTCAACCATCGAGCCTTTCGACGTGCCAAGTATCGATGCTGCTATGAAACAATTCCTTGCAGATAATGGCTACGGAATGGGACAAGTAATGCCGTTGTTCCGCATTGCACTAACTGGAGTGCTAACAGGACCTGGCGCTTCACACGTAGCAGCATTGTTGGGTAAAGAATATGTTTTACCACGCATTGAGAATTGCATTGCAAAATTGGGTTAATGAGAATTCGTTTAACCAATATTCAAGTCCGAGCTAACCACGGCTGTTGGGAAGAAGAAGCCATCATTGGTGGTGACTATCGTGTTGATGTGTGGCTAGACGGAAATTTTGAAGTCTCTGCAGTGAACGATGATCTTACACAAACCATCGATTACGTTGAGGTTAAAGAGCTAGTCTATGACGAGATGAGTAAGCGTGCGAAGCTCATTGAAACGGTATTGGTGAACATACATCAACGCATGAAAAAACAATTTCCATCTGCCAATCTCGTGGGCATTCGCATTACAAAACTGAATGCCCCCATGGGACATCAGGTAGAAAGTGTTTCTGTAGAAATGGAAGGCTAAACCAAGTTTGCTTTCACCAAGTATTCTGCCATTTGAACCGCGTTGGTTGCAGCACCTTTACGAAGGTTATCGCTTACAATCCAGCAATTGATGGTTCGGTCTTGGGTTTCGTCGAAACGAATTCGTCCTACAAACACTTCATCGCTATCCTGAGCGTGAATCAGAGGCATCGGATATTCCAATTTACTTGGATCATCAACTAGGGTAATACCCGGAAACGCAGATAAACTGGTTCTGATTTCTGCGAGATTTGGTTCCTTTTCAAATTCAATATTCACGCTTTCACTGTGACCACCCATGACTGGAACACGCACTGCTGTCGCGGTTACACGAATGGCCTCACTGCGCATAATCTTCTTCGTCTCTAAAATCATTTTCATTTCTTCCTTGGTGTACCCATTGTCCTGAAACACATCAATGTGAGGAAGAAGATTTAAATCAATAACATATGGGTATGCCATTCCAGTTTCAACCCCTTTGCGCTCGTTCATAAGCTGATCAACGGCATTTTTTCCGGTACCTGTCACACTTTGATACGTAGAAACCACCACACGCTTTACCGTGTACAAATCGTGCAAAGGTTTTAACACCATAACCATTTGAATGGTGCTGCAATTTGGATTCGCAATAATCTTGTTGGAAGAGGAAATGACATCGGCATTGATCTCGGGTACTACTAACGGAACCGAAGGGTCCATTCGCCAAGCACTGCTGTTGTCAATCACTACGCAGTCAACGGCTGCAAACTTCGGAGCCCATTCCAAACTGGTGTCACCACCTGCACTGAAAAGAGCAATACTCGGACGTTTAGAAATAGCTTCTTCCATACCCACTACTTGCCAAGATTGGCCACAACAGGTGACTGTTTGACCTACACTTTTTTCCGATGCAACAGGTATGATTTCCGTGAAAGGAAATTGACGTTCTTCTAAAATTTGAAGCATTTTTTGACCCACCAATCCAGTGGCTCCGACAACCGCAATTCGCATAAATAAGCTTTTTACAAAGCTAAGAATTAAGGCCGTTAGTTTTGATTTTTCAACGCCTTATTCCCATGAAAAACACCTACCTAATTCTCATTGGCCTCGTGCTGTCCTTGAATCTTTCTGCACAAAATTTTACGGAAACCTTCGACACGCCCACCTCCATTAGCAACTGGCACGGACAAACCGAACGCTTTGCTGTGAACACCTCTTCACAACTACAACTGAACGACACCACAGGACGCACGTCATATCTGTTCATCTCTATGGATTTTGATACCAGCGCTGTGCTTTCCTGGACCTTCTTCATCAAGCAAAGTTTTGCAGGCAGTGAGAACAACCAAAGTCGAGTTTATCTCCTCTCTAACGATTCCTTGCTTGACTATGCTATCCCCAATCTCAATCGCACATCCTATTTTCTGAAATTCGGTGAAGCGGGAAGTGCCGATGTCATTAGGCTCTTCAAAGAAACTAATGGGATATCTACTGAACTCATGGCAGGTTCCACGTCTATTGCCTCCTCTACCAATCTGAAAGTACATGTTGAACGGGCACCCAATGGAATATGGCAACTGCAAAGCTCGATAGTCAATGCCAATACATGGACCTTTGAAAACACCGGTGTCGATACCTCTTGGACCAATTTTCATTACTTCGGATTCAGCTGCAAATACACCGCTTCAAATGCTACGAAATTCTATTTCGACGACATAGCCATTGGAAACCCCATTACCCAACCCAACTATCCCCAACCGAATCATCATTCGGTTGTTATCAATGAAATTTATGCTGATCCTACTCCTTCTTTCGGACTTCCCAATGCCGAATACATCGAACTCTTTAATACCACCGCAGATACTATTGATCTCGGTGGATGTAAACTCGTCAATACAACAACCGAAAAAGTTCTTCCTTCATATCTAGTACTCCCCCACGCTTACCTCATTCTGTGCAATGAAACAGCTACTGCTTATTTCACCAATGCCATTGGCATTCCTTCTTTCACCACACTGAGTAACGCCGCCGACAGCCTCTCTTTGCTCACCAGTTCGAATGACCTCATAGATGTAATTAGCTACAACATCAGTTGGCATACCAGTGATACCGCTACAGATGGAGGAATTTCGCTAGAGCTTATCAACCCGTATTTGCCGTGCGAAAGTCCGTATAACTGGGCTTCATCAACCCATACCTTAGGCGGAACACCAAACGCCGTCAATTCAGTGGCAGATTTCACAATAGACACAAGCCATCCAATTATTCAATCCAACTCTTGGCGCGGAGATACACTTATTCTTCAACTGAACGAACTCATCGACGTTGAAACCATCCACAGCTCGTGGAATTCCACACTGGTCAATGCACAATTCAACTTTCCGTATTTAGAATTGGTGTTAAACAATCTTAGCGCTACCGATACCCTCGTGGAAGTACTCATTGAAAATCTCTCCGATTGCTGGGGAAATTCAACCGATACTTTACTTGTTCTTCAGCGCATGGCCCTTGCCCATTTCCAAGACCTCGTTATCAATGAGCTATTAGCAGACCCCGATCCTGTTATCTTGGGCCCATCTGCCGAATTCATCGAACTCTTCAATACAACGAACCACCGTATTTCTCTCGAAGGTTGCACACTCAATTCCAAAGAACTTCCTTCTTCGGCAATAATACTTCCTCATGAATTTGTCATCGTGGGAGATTCAGATGACGGACTAGCATTTCTGCCTTATTCCAACAAAATACTGATTCCCAATTTTCCTTCGTTGACCAACGCCGGTATGCACCTCGAATTGGTCTGCAACAATGAACTAATAGATTCGCTCACCTATTCTATCAATTGGTACACATCGGCAAGCGGACGCAATGGTGGTATTTCTTTAGAACGTATCAATCCCCTATTAGCGTGTTCCTCAGCCCTCAATTGGAAAGAATGCCTCCCCGATTTTTCTTGCACACCAGCAGCCAGTAATTCCGTTTGGAATGACGCGCCAGATACCCTAGCACCTGCACTCCTCTTCGTCGAAAACAAGCTGAATTCTGAACTTATCTTACATTTCAATAAACCCATTGCTGCCCAAGAATACACGCTCGCACTTGACCACCAAGCGTATGACACACTAAGCATTCTATCCCCCTCGTCAATCATTCACTGTCCCTTCCCAGCACTTTCCGACAGCATATTACACACACTCGCTATTCAAAACATCACCGATTGCAGCGGGAATTTGACTACAACCGAATGTTCATTCGGTCTCATTGACTTCACGTATCAACCTCAACTCTTCCTGAATGAAATTTTATTTAATCCGCATGTGGGAGGGTACGATTTTGTAGAACTGGTGAATGCATCTACTCGCTGCCAAACGCTACATGCACTTGCCATATCTAACGCTGAAGAATCAACACCAATAACAACTTCTTATCGCTTCCTAATACCTGGTGAATACCTTGCGCTTACAGAAAATCGTGCTGACATTCTTTCCTATTACCCCGTTAGTACAGAGAAAAACCTACTCGAACTATTTGACCTTCCCGCTTGGAACGACGATGCCGGAGAAGTGCTTTTAACAGATTCGCTGAATCAACTGATCGACGCTTTTTCGTATTCGAAAGACATGCACTTTCCTCTACTGAAAGATGAAGAAGGGGTTTCCTTAGAACGTCTTTCAACAAACCGAATCACAAACGATTCTACCAACTGGCACAGCGCATCGTATGCCAGCGGTTTTGCCACGCCAGGACGAGTCAATTCTCAATACCATGCATCAACAAGCTCCACAGTGAGCTTTACGCTAGACCTCGAAATATTCTCGCCCGATAACGACGGATACAAGGATGTGCTTTCCTTCCTCATCCACTCTGAAAATCCAAACCAGATTGTGAATCTGAAAATTTATAACGAAGCCGGAAACGAAGTGGCGCGGGTCTTAAACAATGAGAATATTGGGGCACATCGAGAAATTTCATGGGACGGTGTAAGCGACAATGGTGAGTATTTACCCATTGGGATATATCTTGCGGTGTTAGAAATGTTCACGCCCGAATCGGCTTCAACATTGATTAAAAAAGATTTTGTCCTCGCTAAAAAATGGCAGTAAAATATTTTCATCGCATTCCCTTCTTTGTGCCTTGGCTCTTTCCGAAAGCCCAGTGGAAAGGTAGCGATGATGCTATTTACCTAACCTTCGACGACGGCCCTTCGGCGGAAACTACACTTCAAATTGCGACCCTGTTAAATGAGAAAAATGCGCCTGCTACTTTTTTTTTCTTAGGAGAAAGGGCACAGCAATTTCCGCAAGTGGTCGATGCCGTGAAGGCTCTAGGGCACCGCGTAGGTTACCACGCGAACCAACATCTCAATGCAAAAAAAATTTCGTGGGAACAATTCATAGCCAACACCACGCCGCCAGAGGTGCTGGCTGCGTGTACCTTGTTTCGTCCGCCTTACGGCAAGCTCAATCGCTCACAACTGAATCATCTTTCTCGAACCTATCAAGTGATTCAATGGAGCTTAATGCCTGGTGATTTTGATGCTTCGCTTTCGTTCAAGCAAAAACTAAATCAACTCATGCGTGCTAAACCGGGCGACATTGTGGTGTTGCACGACAGTGAAGAAACGCTTGCCTTGCTGAAGTCGTTTTTCGAACACACGAAGTACACCGCGTTCAAATCGGTATAAGCATTCCAATTTTCGAGAACATTTCTTATTATTGCTATATGAACCTTAAACCTATACTCCTTGCCCTTTGGGCCAATTTGGTATGCCTTGCAGTATTCTCTCAAGTTACCCATCCAGTTCGAGGCGTAGTGAAGAATCAGAAAAATGATCAGCCGCTGTCGGGTGTTTTAGTTCGATTGCAATCGCCCAACTCAGAAGAAAATCTTTATGGTTCAACCACCCTAAACGACGGAACCTTTGAATTCAGCGCTCCTCCAGGTGACTTCATTCTAAAACTCGATTTAATAGGTTACAATCCGTTTCAGAAAAAAGTTACCATTTCAACAAACAACCAATTCGAATTCCACTTAGAAGAAAACACAGGTAGCTTAAATCTGGTGGTTGTTTCTGCCGGACGTTACGAGCAAAACATCGGTGAAGTCACGGTAAGTATGGAGGTCATTCAACCTAAATTAATTCAAGATAAAAATGCGGTGAACATCGATGAAATATTGCAACAAACACCAGGGGTTGCTATCGTTGATGATGAACCCCAAATCAGAAGTGGAAGTGGTTATAGTTTCGGCGCCGGAAGTCGTGTACAAGTGTTGGTCGATGACATGCCTGTGCTTAGCGGCGATGCAGGAAAACCCAGTTGGGGATTCCTTCCAACCGAAAACGTTTCACAAGTAGAAATCATCAAAGGCGCTAGCAGCGTGCTATACGGAAGTTCGGCCCTAAGTGGCGTTATCAATTTTAGAACTGCCTATCCGACTTCCAAACCAAAAACAAAACTTACCGTTTATCACGGCATCTATAGCAAACCACAAAATGATTCAGCCATGTATTGGAATCGCCAAGGCATGAAAAGCGGAATCAATTTTATGCACTCCGAAAAATTTGGAAAACTAGATTTCGTTTTGGCGACAAGCTTACAATTCGACGATGGGAATTTAGGTCCCATTAAAGACACCCTAGGTCACTTCGAAAACAGTTCATACAATCCGTTTAACGTCAATCGCTACGCTGCAGCCAACCGTGGCCGCATCAACTTGAATTTGCGTTACCGATTAAACGAACGCGTTTTCATTGGCGTTTCAAGTATTTATTCTACTGGAAATTCCATGGCCACGTTGATTTGGGAAAACAGCACCAGTGGTTTATACAGCGCTTATCAAGGCAGCGCCACACGCACCATTCAGCAGATGTACACTGTTGATCCGTATGTAGAATACCACGGACCGAAAGGAACCAAACACACCTTGAAATCGCGCATCATGTCGCTCGATAACAACAACGACAACAACCAAGGTAATTTCTCAGACACCTATTACACCGAATACCAAGTTCAAAAAAATTGGACCCTCGATAAAATCAAAGACTTCACAACCACCGCCGGTGTGGTGAACATTCACACCAATGCGCGCGGACAATTATTCATCGGTGGAAATGCCGACGGACGCAACACCGTGAACAATTTAGCCGCATACCTTCAACTCGATAAAAAATACGGCGACCGTTGGAATGTCTCTGCCGGCGTGCGTTACGAGCAATTCAACCTGAACGGTGAAATTCAAGGCAAACCCGTATTTCGTGCAGGAGCAAATTACAAGGCCGGACAAGCTACCTACATCCGTGGGTCATTCGGACAAGGTTATCGATTCCCAAGTATTGCAGAGAAATACATTGTAACCGGATTGGGCGCAATCAATATTTTTCCTAATCCAGACCTGAAAGCAGAAACGTCTTATAATGTTGAATTAGGTGTTAAGCAAGGATTCAAAATAGGTGAGTTCAAAGGATTTGCTGACTTTGCCATTTTCCAACAAGAATTCAAGAACTTCATTGAATTCACCTTTGGTCAGTGGAAGCCGGTTCCCTTCACCAACTTAGGTGAATTGAATAATGCCATCGGATTCAAAAGTGTCAACACAGGCGGTGCGAAAGTTCAAGGTGCTGAATTTTCTATCATGGGAACAGGTAAAATTGGAAAAACTAAAATTGATTTACTTGCTGGCTACACCTACACCAAACCCATTAGCACGACACCCAATCAAGTGTATGCAACCACCGTCGCAACTCCCGGAACCCTTGTCATTGCAGAGTTTGCTCAGGCCTCATATGTCAACACCAGCGAAAACACAGCGAACAATATTCTTAAATATCGCTTACAACATTTAATACGTTTCGATTGTGGGCTAACGCGAAATTCATGGAACGCAGGTCTTTCTTTCCGCGCCAATAGCCACATGCAGAACATCGACAACGCCTTCGGAAAATTAGAACAACAATATCCAGATTTATTCAATCCTGGAATCAACGCCTGGCGCGCTGCACACACCAAAGGAGATTACGTATTTGATTTGCGATTGGGTTACACATTCAACGAGGCTCACCGCCTGTCATTGGTCGTGAACAACGTGTTAAATCGCGTGTACGCCATTCGTCCGTTAGCCATCGAAGAACCGCGTCTTGTAATGCTGCAATACAGCTTAACTTTGTAAGCATGAAATGCCTCGGTATCATTCCCGCTCGTTATGGTAGCACACGCTTCCCTGGCAAGCCTTTGGTAGATATAGGTGGAAAGTCTATGATACGTCGCGTCATTGATCAAGCGCGTTCGTGCCCCGAGTTAACCGAAATTTGGGTAGCAACAGACGACGAGCGAATACTACAACACGTATTAGACTATGGCTGCAAAGCCTTCATGACTCCAGAATCATGTCAAAGTGGAACCGAACGCATTCTAAGCCTGCTTCCTGAAATTCACCAGACCTTCGATATCGTATTAAATATTCAAGGCGATGAACCCTTCGTTCACACCGAATCTTTGAGTGCCCTAATGCAACGCATGCAAGAAGCTCAAACCGACCTGGGTACCCTTGCCGTTGCGATTTCCAGTAACGAAGAAATTGCAGATCACAACCGCGTAAAAGTCGTCACCAGTGTTTCGGGAAGAGCCCTGTACTTCTCGCGCTCAACCATCCCCTTCGAACGAAATGCCGGTGCCCATTACAAAAAACACTTAGGTGTTTATGCCTATACCGTAAACGCGCTGCACCGCATTAAAGAACTTTCTCTCTCTCCACTCGAACACGCCGAATCACTGGAACAACTGCGCTGGTTAGAGAATGACCTAAGTATCATGGTGTTAGAAACAGCGCATGATTCAACAGGAATTGACACCCCAGAAGATTTGGCGAAATATTCACAATAAGCGTTGTGTTGCTAACAAAAAACGGCTATTTTTGTGACATGCAGCTCGAAGCCCTCATTGCCGATTTACTCTTTACCAACGATTGTGTGGTATTGCCTGGATTCGGCGGATTCGTAGCTAAGTACAAAGGAGCAGCCTTGAATGAAACCATTCATGCGGTGTATCCTCCTCAAAAAACCATCGGTTTTAATCCTCAGATTCATACCAACGACGGACTGCTCATTTCAGCCTATTGTTCGGTGATGAACCTTACCTACAACGACGCTAAAAACGAAGTTGAAAAATGGGTGAATCAGCAACACCTCATGCTGCAACGTGGTGAAAAATTAGTATGGAATCAACTGGGTGTACTTTTTCAAGATAGAACTGGAAAATTGCAGTTCATACCAGATGGAAAAATGAACTTTTCCATTGACTCGTTCGGATTGCAGCGTATTCAACTTACGCCTGTAGTTCGTGAAGTCAAACAAGAAATTCCTGCTGCAACAGTGGAAGAATCTCCGGCTCAAGTGGCCATCAAAAAAGGTTCTTCTGTCATCTGGAAAGTGGCCGCAGTGCTGGCCTTCCCTTTGCTAGGAATTGGCATTTTTGCAGCATCATCGAAACTGAAAAATACCGACTGGCAATACGCTTCGTTTAAACTTTTCGGAATCAAATCGCGCATTTCAGAATACACCCCAAACGAACGCAAATTGCAACTTAGCAATGACGCGGTTGAAGAAATTGCAGATTCAACTTTTGTGTATCATTTGGAAACCCAAGATGTACAAAAAGCGTTGGCCGATCACCTTCCAGCTAAAAAAGAAAAGCCAAAATTTGAAATCATTGTTGGTGCATTTAGCGTTCATGCCAACGCGGCCAACTACGTTAAACAGCTCAAGGAAATGGGCTTTCCGGCATACGAAGCAGGAAGAAGAGGCAACTTACAATTGGTAGCCCTTCAAAGCGCTGAAGACAAAAAAACGGCAGTGCAATTACTTGATTCTGCAAAAGCTAAGGTGAACCTATCTGCTTGGCTTAAAGAAAATTAACTTTTATTTTAGACAACCATTTCTTGTTCTTTAGTTGTTTTACCGATTAAAGAAAATTGTACTATGCACATTGGTGAAAAAATTAAAGGCAGAGCCAAAGATTTACGTCTAGGTCCTACCGAGTTAGCAAAGATTATAAAGACCTCGAAACAAAACGTGTACGGCATCTACCGTCGCGATTCAATTGATACCGAATTACTTTTCGAATTATCTAAAGCCTTAGATACCGACTTCTTTACCATCTATTCGAAAATGCTTTCTGCTGGAAAAGGAATTGAGGAAGAAATGAGTGAAGATGCGAACACCCTTGGTACCGACTTGGTTTCAGTGAAAAAAGAGTTGAACAGCATCCGCGAAAAATACGCCTTGCTTAAAGCCCTTTACGAATCAAAAACAGGCGAACGTTTACCTGAATTCTAAATTACTTTTGCGTCATGAAGTATGACGCGGTGATTTTTGACTTTGGTGGGGTGCTATTTGAAATTGACTACGATGCCCCTGTGCGTGAATTTAGCAAACTGGGGTTCGCAGAATTCAAGGAAGCCTATTCACAAGCCAATCAAGAAGAAATTTTCGATTTATTAGAGACCGGGAAAATTCCAGGCGTAGCCTTCTACGACTGGATTTCTCGTTTTATGCCCTCGGCCTCACGAGAAGAATTAGAATTCGCTTGGAACAGCATCTTGTTGCATCTACTTCCCGAGCGCATGCCCTTCATTCACGCACTGCGCGAAAAAGGTTATAAAACCTACATCCTGAGTAACACCAACGAACTACACGCTCGTGTTTTCGAAAACATGATAGAAGAGTCGTACGGTTGGGAAAAATTCGCTTCGGCTTTCGACACCATTCATTACAGCCAAGATCTTCACATGCGTAAACCACATCCTGAAACATTCTTGCATGTGTGTGAATTACATAACCTCGATCCGCAACGAACGGTGTTCATCGACGATTCCATTCAACATGTGAATGGTGCATTGCAAGCTGGCCTTCAGGCCTTCCACCTAAAACCTCATGAAACGCCTCAGCAAGTGCTTGGCTTCCTACTTCAAGAATGATTTCTTAGAAATAACTTTTTTGAAGGTGAGTGGGACAGACTTTTTAATGCCCAAGCCCTTTGCGGTAACATAGCCAGTCGCCTCTAAGGTAATTTCAGGTTGAAACATCAACGTCAGCGCATTTCCAAGCAGTGATTCAACATTGGTCACGTTGGTATTCACCTTCACGTCGTATGTCTTGGTGGTTTTTGGAGGAAGAATAACCGGTTCGGCTAGGGTAATGTTTCCCGCATTATTTCCATCAATCAAAAAAATCAAATCCGATTCGGTCAATGTGATGGCGTAAAAATTCGGATTAGAAACTTGCATGTGTAGAACAGCTTTCACTTCTGAACTGGTCATTTCTTCCAATTCAAAATCTTCCACCTTTGTCACCTTTACATCTTTGTACAAAAGAGTACACGAGCCCAGAAAAAGGGCTGCAATGGTCATGAACCAAGTAAGTCTTTTCATCTTATACCTCCTTCTTTCCCAACTGAAAATAGACCAGCTTATTTCGCGAAGTTTTCGAAGAAATAAGGAATGGTCTCAATTCCCTTGTAGAAATTGAACAATCCGTAATGCTCGTTAGGTGAGTGAAGCGCATCAGAATCCAATCCGAATCCCATTAACACCGATTTCAATCCCAACTCAGATTCAAACATCGCAACAATAGGAATAGATCCACCGCCGCGCGTTGGAATGGGCTTCTTACCAAATGTTCTTTCCATAGCATCGCTAGCCGCAATGTAGGCTTTGCTATCGGTTGGAGTAACAACTGGTTCACCGCCATGATGTGGACGAACTTCCACACGAACACCAGCAGGAGCAATAGATTTAAAATGCTTGCTGAATAATTCGGTAATGGTATCTGTGGTTTGATTCGGTACCAAACGCATCGAAATTTTTGCGAAAGCTTTAGAAGGCAATACGGTTTTTGAACCTTCGCCAATGTATCCTCCCCAGATGCCATTGCAGTCTAAGGTTGGACGAATACCCGTGCGTTCGATGGTGGAATAGCCTTTCTCACCATAAACGGCATCAATATCTAATTCTTTCTTATACGCTTCTTCACTGAATGGCGCTGCATTTAAAGCGGTGCGCTCGGCTTCAGTTAATTCATTCACGCTATCGTAAAATCCAGGAATGGTAATGTGGTTGTTCTCGTCGTGTAACGAAGCAATCATTTTAGCTAACACGTTAATTGGGTTTGCTACCGCACCGCCGTAAACGCCACTATGCAAATCACGGTTCGCACCGGTTACTTCCACTTCCACATAACTTAAACCGCGCAATCCACAGTCAATACTTGGAATATCATTCGCCAAAATTGACGTGTCTGAAATAAGCACTACATCGGCTTTCAAACGCTCTTTATTCGCTTTGCAGAAAGGGCCTAAGTTGGTAGAACCTGCTTCTTCTTCCCCTTCAATCATGAACTTCACATTACAAGGCAAGGTGTTGGTTTTCCACATGGCTTCAAAGGCTTTCACGTGCATGAACATTTGTCCCTTGTCATCGCAAGATCCACGTGCGAAAATGGCTCCATCAGGATGAATTTCTGTCTTCTTAATGGTTGGTTCAAACGGTGGGGTATGCCACAATTCAATTGGATCAGCTGGCTGAACATCGTAGTGCCCGTAAACCAAAACCGTTGGTAATGCCGCGTCAATAATTTTTTCTCCGTACACAATCGGATGTCCTTCTGTCTTGCAAACTTCTACGTTATCTGCACCAGCAGCACGCAAATGTTCGCCCACCATATCAGCGCATTTGGCAACCTCAGCTTTGAAGGCCATATCTGCGCTAACGCTTGGTACGCGTAGCAATTCAAACAATTCATTTAGGAAACGATCCTTATTCGCAAGGATAAAATCTTGAGCAGCTTTCATGATTTATAATTTGTGGGGCGAAAGATACAACGATACTGACAAAAATGAGCTCGTTTGAGTGGTTCTCAGAATATATTTGCACCGATGCAAGAATTGAATTTTAACAACACCGAAATAGCGTTTAAGCACAAATCAAACGCAGAACTTCAACGTTCGTATTACTTGTTCAAATTAATGAGTTCGCCCTTCATGGTGAAGGTGGGTAGCGCCCTTATCAATTTCGCGGTAGCCATTCGTTTTCCATTTGGTTGGATGATAAAAAACAACATTTTTGCGCAATTCTGTGGCGGTACTTCTATTGAAGAAAGTAAGCATTCGGCCGATAAACTCAGCGAAAGCGGCATTGGCTCTATTCTCGATTACAGTGTTGAAGGAAAAACGAAAGAAGAAGATTTCGATGCTACCGCAGACGAAATTATTCGCACCATTGTAGCTGCTAAAGAAAACGGACATATTCCATTCAGCGTGTTCAAAATAACGGGGATTTGCCGTTTCAATATCTTAGAAAAGGTAAACGCCAACGAAATCCTTTCAGAAAAAGAAGCCCTCGAATGGCAACACGCTCAAGACCGCGTTAGACGCATCTGTCAAGCGGCTCATGACCACCAAGTAGCCCTATTTATAGACGCTGAAGATTCTTGGATTCAAGATGCCATTGACCGTTTAACCGAAGAAATGATGGTGCTCTTCAATCAAGAAGATTTCATTGTGTACAACACCGTTCAATTGTACCGTCACGACCGTCTCGATTACCTTCAACAGTTGCATCAACACTTGAAATTGAAAGGAGCTAAAACGGCGGTTAAATTGGTTCGCGGTGCCTACATGGAGAAAGAGCGCAAACGCGCTGCTGACATGGGTTATAGAGATCCTATTCAACCCGATAAAGCCAGTACCGACCGCGATTTCAATTTAGCTATTGACTATTGCCTTGATCACATTCAAGACATTGCGCTTTGCTGCGGTTCACACAACGAAGAAAGTGCTATGTTATTAGCTAAGCGATGTGCCGATAAGGGCATAGCGAAAACCGATAAAAGAGTGTATTTCGCACAGCTCTTTGGTATGTCAGATCACATCAGTTACAACCTCAGCGCTCAGGGATACAACGTGGCCAAGTATTTACCCTACGGCCCAATTCGCGAAGTGATGCCGTATTTACTTCGCAGAGCGCAAGAAAACACAAGTGTGAAAGGACAAACAGGACGAGAGCTTTCGCTGATTTTAGAAGAAAAAAAGCGCCGCGCTAGTCGTTAATTTTCCAAACCTTCGTCAACGCCGGAAATAGGTAAATAGCACCCGTTGCCGTTTCCTTGCAGGAGATGCGTTGTCTGCGCTTTTCTAAGTATTCAAATTCACGTCGGGTTTTCCCGTATAAAAATCGAACACCCGGTTGCAAGTCTTCCACCATGACAATATTCTCGTGTTTCTTTCGGTCATATTGCGCCAATACGCGTGACAAATGCACGTCTGAACAGGTGGCAGCTGCCGGATTGCTCATATAGGCTTTAATAGCCTGTTCTAAGTCTAACGGAAAAATATTCGAGTGAATGAACGGTGACAAGGTCTCTTGAAAACACTTCTTCCATTCTTCCCCGTGAGGTTTTACTTTACTACCGTGACGAACGTGGCAAATGAGATGAGCCAATTCGTGCATTAAGGTGATAAGAAAAGCGTAGCGGTTTAAATTGTGATTAACGGTAATCTTATAGCGTTCGCCCGGAGCATACCGGAAATCGCCGTTCTTCGTGGCTCTACCCTTTGTAATGACCAAGTCGTGCGGATACTCGCGAAGCATTGCGCCAACAATATGCACGCTTCCCCCAGGAAGGAAAGGCAATAATGCGTTTTCTAAATCGTGCGATTTAGCGGCCATGATGGAATTAGTCCCAGGTTGGACAATTGCATTTCTTATGCGCCTTCTTCAACGCACGCTGCTTGCTGTTACAACTTCCTAATCCAACAATAAGACTTGCTGCTACCAAAAGCAAAAAGATTTTTTTCATGCTTCTAAATTAGGGCAAGTTTATCGTTTGAAAAAGTCATTGAAAAATTCTTTCTATGAAATTCTTTAACCGACGTATCTGACTTAAGTTTGTAACATGTCTGGAGTACTCGCCAATTTTGGTCGTTATTTCCTTCTCATGAAGGAAGTCTTTTCTCGTCCAGAGAAAAGAAAAATCTATCGTCCAATGGTCGTGGCTGAAATCATGAAAATTGGAATTCAATCGGTAGGTATAGTGGCCTTGCTTTCTTTCTTCATGGGTGCTGTTGTTACGCTTCAAACCTCGGCCAATATTGAAAGCGGCTGGATTCCAAAATGGACCGTAGGTTATACCACGCGCCAGACCATGATCTATGAATTCTCTTCTACCATCATGGCGTTGGTATTAGCCGGAAAAGTGGGTAGTAATATTGCATCTGAAATTGGTACCATGCGTATCTCAGAGCAAATCGATGCACTCGATATCATGGGCGTCAACTCGGCCAGCTACCTCATTCTTCCCAAATTGATTGCCGCATTCATCATCTTCCCTTTTCTTGTTTTAATGGGAATGACCGTGGGCGTTATGGCTGGTGCCTTTGTAGGAACCTTTACCGGCGCCATATCCACCAATGATTTTGTTTACGGTATTCAATATTCCCTCGACACCTTTGGAATTGTTTACGCACTTATAAAAGGTCAGTTCTTCTCGTTTCTTTTAACCACTATTCCAGCATACCACGGGTATTACACACACGGTGGTGCCTTGGAAGTAGGTAAAAGCAGTACCAAGGGCGTTGTTTACAGTATGATTGCTGTGATGGTTGCCAATTATGTAATCACTCAAATACTATTGCTGTGATAGAAATTAATCATCTCTCGAAATCATTCAAAGGTGTGGATGTGCTGAAAGATATTTCAGCCAATTTCTATCCAAGCAAATTGAACTTCATCATAGGACGAAGTGGTCAAGGAAAGAGCGTGCTTACCAAATGTATGATTGGACTGCTTGAACCAGAAGTAGGTTCAATCGTTTACGATGGTAAAGACCTCATGCAAATGACTAGCGACGACCGAAGACAATTACGTCAAGACATGGGTGTGCTCTTTCAGGGTTCTGCGCTATTCGATTCTATGACCGTTGAAGAAAATGTCATGTTCCCGCTGACTATGTTCAGCAACCTAACGCGGAAAGAAAAATTGATGCGCGTTGACCAGGCCTTGGAACGCGTAAATCTTACTGGAAGAAATCAACTCTTTCCCGCCGAGCTTTCGGGTGGTATGAAAAAAAGGACAGGTATTGCTCGTGCCATCATCATGAATCCGAAATACCTGTTCGTCGATGAACCTAACTCGGGTCTCGACCCTGCCACCTCTATTGTCATTGACAACCTGATTAAAGAAATCACTTACGACCTAGGAACTATTACCATTGTAGTCAGTCACGACATGAATTCGGTGTTTGAAATTTCAGACCACATTCATTTTGTTCATCAAGGAAAAATGGAATGGCAAGGAAACAAACTAGAATTGCTTCAAACAAAAAACGAAGCCATCAATGACTTCGTTTTTCCTTCCAATTATATGAAAGAGGTGAAAGAAAATTTAAAAGAGTTCTACAAACTCCATTAATTTTTTACTTCACCAAAAATTTCTCAGTTACCGAATGCTGTGGCGTACGGAATGAAATCATGTACAATCCAGCTGCTACATTCTCAGGCAGTGGAACTTGAATCAACTGATCAATCGATTCAATAAATACGTCTTTCGAATAAAGTAAATTACCACTCATATCCACCATTTGAATCATTCCGCGACCTGTCGCCGATTCATCAACCAATCGAAGTGTAGCTATACGCTGATCATAGCCCGTAAATGAAATAATGGCCACGTTTCCTTGCTCTTCCACTTCCATTTCTTGGAAGCTGTTTTCATTGCGGTGTTCCACTACTTCTTGTTCGGCTAATTCCGATTGTGCGGTATTCGGATTTTGAACCGCAGCGCTGGTGGTTATCACACAGAAGTAACCGTAATCTCCTTGTTGCGGGTCGCTACATGAGTTCAAGAAAGGCTTTGCAGCAATGCGGTAAGAGGTGTTGCTTTGCAACGGTTGCGTAGCCAACTGCAATACCTCTGTAGCGGTAGTGGCTACAATGGCTGGTCCGGTAGGAACCAACGGTGCCGATAAACTAACCGGTGCAATTTGCCAGATATACTGCGTAGCACCCTGAACAAATTGGGTATAGATAATCGAATACCTCGAGATGGTAGTGTTGCACAAATTGGCATATGCTGGTGGTGCTCCTGTAATGGTTAACACTGGCAGAGGCGCGGTAATCAAGCAATATGGCGCACTCCATTCACCCCAAACATTGCAATATCGCACTCGCACACGCACCGAATAAATTCGGTTGTAACGCAAACAAGAAAGATTGGCGTTATTCAAGAAAATGTTCGTCGCACTCGTTGCAGTTTGAACCGATGAAATTACAGTTCCATTCGTTGAAAATTCCCATTCTAAAACCGCATTTGGACCCAGAGTAGAAGTGGTTAGTTGTCCACCTTGTAATAACTGGCTTTGACACGCAACATTGTTTATTGTGGTGTTCGGATAGGCTTCCATAGTAATGGTTCGAACCGGGCCCTCTCCGCACCAAATTCCGTCCATCTTCAATTCCACCCAAACATTGAACGTTTTACCATAACATACACATGGAAAATCATACAGAATTTTTTGATCTAACGTTCCTGTTAAGCTTCCTGTACATGTATTTGTCGGATCAGACGCATCAACCATTCTAAAACGTGTGCCCTGAACCAAATTATTTTGAGCCGTGAAACTTGGATAATTACGCTTTAGATTATTTGTCACTTTATATCCAACCAATCCAGCGTCAACCGTAGGATTCGGAGACCCACTACTTACATAAGCGGTAGGAAAATATTCCACCTTCACGTCGAAACATCCACTGGCTACATCGGTGGTTGAGCTTACACGAAAATAATATTCCGTGCCCGGTGTAATCGGATTGGTCGCCCAAGTAGTTCTTAGAATTTCACTCGCACCTGATCCTGCAGTGTTTGAACACTCTTTGTAAATAGGTGATGCAGCAGTTCCTGCGTAAAAATCAATCACCGCGTCAAAACCTGTTGGATTAACTGTAACGCGCACAGCAGCACTTGGAATAGCGGATGGCACAGTAAATCGAAACCACTTGGCATCTGTAACTGCCGGTGAACAAGTAGTAGTGACTTCACCCGTTACTGCACTTAAACAATAATTCACCAATGAAGCTTGCACCGTCATGTTTCCTGCCACTTGCGGCAATACATCACCGGGTGTCAATAATATGGCTGTGGAAGAAGATGTTCCTTGAGCAAAGCCCGTAACAACACACAAGAACAAGGCGAGAAAGAAGTACAGTCTCTTCATAGGTAAAGGTTTATACACAAATATAACAATTCACCCAACCAAATCTGCCCGACAATAGAAATTTAAGAAACACTAAATCTTGAAATCGCTGAACACCTCGCCTGCCGATAAAAGATTTCCATCCCAATTCTGCGTTGCATACAATGCAATAGGATCCTGTTCTTTATTCAATGGAAATGCAACTCGACGCTCAACCATTTCCGACACATAATCACTCGAAAACCCGGTATTGCCCAATGCAAAATTGGGCAGATTAAATGCCAACGCATCGAAAAAGGTAGTGCTGTATATACTCACTTGAAATTGACACCGATTCAGCACATCAGAAAGGGGTGCAGATACAGGTAAAATTTCCACCTGCTCATTGGCCTCTGCGAAATATAAATCCTGTCTTCGCTCCAACGGATGCATCTTCACAATCAACTTCCAATCGGGATGTACCGGCAAAACTTCGCTTTTCAAAAAACGGATATAAGCAATATACGGCTCGTGCAAATTCTTCTGCGAACAAAGTACAAAAGCCTGTTCCCGCATTCCCGCGGCAGGTTGCAGACGCTCGTATCTATAATCACCTACAACAGTTATTTGAGCACTTTTCTCCTCTGCCGCACCAACAAATAATTCCTTCCAATACGCTCCGTACACCCACAATTCATCAGGGAAAATACCACGCGTATAGACCGAAGCAAAGCGAGGTGGATATACGTAATAGATATCCCTTGAACTAATGAGTCCATGCTGCAACTCGGTCGTGCGAATACCCAAATACTTACACGCCCCAATCAATCCTTCGTTGTGATAATGACAAATGAAAAAGACGCGGCTCGGTTGAGCTGCTTTCAACAGTCCGTAATTCTTTCGATACGCTTCAAAATAAACAAGCAACGCGCTTTCAAAATAATGATGAAACATGCTATAATCTGGCGTCGATTCCACCACGTTTCGATACACGTTTCGTAAATCTAAATACACTTCACGCAAATGACAATCTAACCGCACATCAGTCGGTTCAAAATGAGCCACACTAAAATCAGCCTCCTGCACAAACGTCCCTTTCGTATCCCACCATGAAACATCCGCTAGCCTTTCTAAAATACGCGTCGTAATTGGACTAATCTTGCCATCGTTTGTCTGCAAAAAACGCTCACCTTCCAGTATTAAATTGGTTTTAGATTTCGGTGGAAATCCTGTAGCAGGATGCTTCCATTGTTTAACGCGTTGTTTCAACGCATAAAACCACCACGAACCCAAAGACCCTTTCGGCAACAACTTGTCCTCCGCCGATGTCAACTCAAAACTATGCGCATGTTGGGCCAGTTTGAAATAGTTAAATTGGCTTCCCTCAAATACAGATAAGTCTGGGAATCGCGTTTCAAACGCCTCATTTATTTCTGCAAAATCTCTCGGTGTAAATGCCATATTATTTCAACTCTTCGTGGCGCCACGTCATTAATTCATACAGCTTTTGCTTTCCTTTTAAGAAGTACCAAACTACCACGCTTACCACCAATCCTAAACTCAGTCCCATTTTCAATTTCCATCCAAAACCAGACAGGTAATAGACCGCAGCTGCACAAGCCACCATCACTAAAATTAACCAATGTGGTTTTAAGTGATGTAACAATGATTTGTTCGATGCAGATAAAAAATATCCCAACAATCCCATAGCCACGTATGACAATACTGTACTCAACACCGCTATCCACACCCCATAAATGGGTATCAAAGTCAAATTCACCAATAAATTTATCAGTGCAGAAATCAAAGTAATCTTCAACACTACCGGAGTTCGCTTCTCATAGATTGCTCTATCCACAGCCGCCACATACAAGGGCCGGTAACAAAATCCAAATACCAAAACCACCGCCATTGGAAAGCCTGCACTTAGTTCTTCTTTTCGATACAAAAAATGAAATGCTTCAGGTATCCACAAACCAATAAACGTTGCCAACAAGAGAGATACCGCGAACCAAACACGGATGTATTGAACCAAAATTCCATTCGCCTCGTTAGAATTTCGCTTGAACAGATCAAAGAAAATAGGGGTCATCACCTGATTGGCCTGCAACTGAACATTCTCGAAATACCCGGCAAAAGCATAGGCAATATTGTACTGTCCAATTGCTGTTTCACCCACATGGCTGCGGTCCAGAATTACCCGATCAGACGAACTCATGATATAACTCGCATAATCCTTTGGAATCAAGGGAAGCGCCACCCGCAAGTCCTCACGAATTTCGGAAGCATGAAAGGCAAACTGCGGACGAATGCCTTCCTTCACATAAAGCAAATAACCAAAATATACCGCTTGAATGCCACCAGCTAAAGCAGTAGATATAAACCAAGCCAAGAAGCCCAAATGAAAATAGAGTATCCCCACAACCGTAGAGCCAATCGAAACAAATGCGGTTACAATGGATATGAGGTAAACGCGACTGTGTTCATGGCGGTATTGACACAACCGGGTTCCAATGGATTTCGTCAAATCAAAAAACAATATGGGTAGTACCACCAAGGCCATTACTTCCCAAAGCAAAATGCCCTTCAAACGTTGTCCAATAAAAAAATAAAGCACCGCCGTTACAACACCAGCATAGACCACTTTGTATACCCATTGAAATCCTAAAAGTCGAGCCCAACGCATTTTGAATGCGGCACCTTCATGAAAGTACGCGTTTTGAAAATTGACAATGTAGCCCAAACTACTAAACGCACCAACCAAACCGGAATAGGCCAGTACCAATCCGTAAACAGCGTAATCCGATGATTGAAGATGTGGTGTTAAAATCGGAAGTAGAAATAAATTAACCAAAGCAGGTATCTGATTCGAAATCGAATAGAAAAAAGTGCTGGTTAAAATCTTCCGAAGCATGATAGATTAAGGTCTACCACGAAAGTAGAAAGAACAGGCTAATAAATAAGGAAAAAGATTATCCGTTCAATGCTTCAGCACCCGCAACAATCTCAAGGATTTCACCGGTAATAGCTGCTTGACGTGCTTTGTTGTAAGTCAACTTCAAGTCCTTCACCAATGCAGCTGCGTTGTCTGTGGCTTTGTGCATAGCGGTCATTCGAGCCCCTTGCTCTGCAGCCCAGCTATCTAACAACCCTTTGAACAATTGAACCTTCAATGAACGTGGGATTAACTCCTCAAGAATTTGTTCTTTTTGTGGTTCGTAGATATAATCGGTTGCATTATTTGATTCATTCGAAGCAGCAGGCGGAGCAACAGGTAAGAATTGTTCTACCGTAGGCTCTTGTGTTGCTGCATTCTTGAAACGATTGTATGCAATATAAACTTTATCGAATTTTCCCGCTGCAAACTGAGACATAATCTCGTTAGCAATGGCAGAAGACGTGTTAAAGTTTAAATGATCAAAAATGTGGTAAGGTGCTTCTCCGAACACGTCGGTGTGCATGGTGGTGCGTTTGAACACATCATGCGCTTTCTTACCTAAAGAAAGGATATGTACGTTGGCTGTTTCGTTTTTAGCCATGTTACGTACTTCTTTAATGATGTTGTTATTGAAGCCACCACACAAACCACGATTTGATGTGATAGCTACAATAAGAACATTTTTTACATCGCGTTGCTGGCTGTAGGTACTGCTTGCTTCAGCAGAACTTACATTAGAAAGAATCTCCTGCAATTTGTTCGCATACGGACGCATTTTAGTAATGGCGTCTTGTGCACGTTTCAATTTAGCTGCAGAAACCATTTTCATGGCCGATGTGATTTGCATGGTGGAATTCACCGATACAATTCGCATACGTATTTCCTTCAAATTTGCCATCTCTCGCTACGCTTTGAATTAATTGTATTTCGAACTAAGGTCTTTCGCTACTTTCTCTAAAACTACAGTAACGTCATCACCAATATTACCACCGCGAATAGCATCTAACGTTCCTTGGTGATTCATTTCTAAGAAGTTCAAGAAGTCTTCTTCGAATTGTTTCACTTTGTTTACTGGAACATTTGACAACAATCCTTTGGTACCACAGTAGATAATTGCAACTTGCTTCTCTACGGTAACCGGAGCGTTTTGTCCTTGTTTCAAGATTTCTACGTTACGACGACCTTTCTCAAGAACGAATTTAGTAGCTTCATCTAAGTCAGAACCGAACTTCGCGAACGCTTCCAATTCACGGAATTGCGCTTGGTCAAGTTTCAAAGTACCTGCTACTTTCTTCATAGATTTAATCTGAGCAGATCCACCTACGCGGCTTACAGAGATACCTACGTTAATTGCAGGACGCACACCAGCGTTGAATAAGTTCGACTCTAAGAAAATCTGTCCGTCAGTAATAGAAATTACGTTGGTTGGAATGTAAGCCGAAACGTCACCTGCTTGGGTCTCAATGATAGGAAGTGCAGTTAATGAACCACCACCACGAACTTTACCTTGCAAGCTAGCTGGAAGGTCATTCATAGACTGAGCAACGCTTTGAGTTTCATTCACTTTCGCAGCACGCTCTAGTAAGCGGCTGTGCAAGTAGAATACGTCTCCAGGATACGCCTCACGTCCGGGTGGACGACGAAGCAACAACGATACTTCACGGTAAGCTACAGCTTGTTTAGACAAATCATCATAAACAATCAATGCCGGACGACCCGTATCGCGGAAATACTCTCCAATAGCGCAACCAGCGAATGGCGCGTAGAATTGAAGTGGTGCTGGGTCAGAAGCAGTTGCAGCAACTACAACCGTGTAGGCCATAGCACCTGCATCTTGCAATGTTTTTACAGTACCGGCAATGGTAGAACCTTTTTGTCCGCATGCTACATAGATACAGAACACCGGCTCACCTTTGTCGTAATATTCTTTTTGATTGATGATGGTGTCAATCGCAACGGTTGTTTTACCCGTTTGACGGTCACCAATGATCAACTCACGTTGACCACGTCCAATTGGAATCATCGCGTCGATCGCTTTAATACCAGTTTGCAATGGCTCCTTTACAGGTTGACGATAAATTACCCCAGGCGCTTTACGCTCAAGTGGCATTTCGAACAATTCACCAGTAATAGGTCCTGCTCCGTCAATAGCCTCACCAAGGGTGTTAACTACACGACCAAGCATGCCTTCACCAGCTTTAATAGAAGCAATGGTTCCTGTGCGCTTAACACTTGCACCTTCTTTCAATTCGCCAGAAGGACCAAGCAATACAGCACCCACGTTGTCCTCTTCCAAGTTCAACGCAATACCGCGTACACCGTTTTCAAACTCAATCAACTCACCTGACTGAACGTTTGATAAACCATAGATGCGAGCAATTCCGTCTCCAACTTGAAGAACGCTGCCCACTTCTTGCAACTCAGCTTCTGTCTTTAGACCAGCTAACTGCTCTCTAAGAATTGCTGAAATCTCTGCAGGTTTTATCTCTGCCATAGCATTAATTTTTTAATTCCTTACATCGAAGGAACATGAGGGTTTAGAGAAAATTCTTTTTTAACTTCTTTCAATTTACTCGCAATGGAAGCGTTGTATTCCTTGCCATCAACACGTAAAATAAATCCACCTAAAACTGCCGGATCTAACTTCTCTTCCAATTCAATGGTTCCACCAGCAATCTTTCCAGCCATAGCAATTACTTCGGCTTTCAAGGTGTCATCAGCTTTTACAGCTGTAATTAATTCAGCATTGTGAATGCCGCGCTTCTCTTGAACTAAGTTCACGAAGGCACGAGCAATATCAGCCAATACAGCAGAGCGTCCCTTATTTACCACTAGGTTCATAAACGATTGAGTGGTTACACTCACGTTTGTAAAGACCGCACGCAATACAGCTAATTTTTTATCACCGCTAATAACCGGACTAGCCAACATCGCCTGCAACTCACGTGATGCTCTCACTTGAGCAGCAAGTGCTTTCATATCGCCATTCACTACATCAATTTCGTTGCGCTCTTCACAAAGCTCAAGTAATGATTTAGCATAGCGGGTTGATAAACGAATGTTCGACATATTAGTTCGCTCCGAAATCTTTTATTAACGAGTGGTTCAATGCTTTCTGCTTCTGCTCGTCTGAAAGTGAATCCTTCAACAAGCTTTCAGCAAGTTGAATAGAAATACCAGCTACTTCATTTTTCAATTCAGCAATTGCCGCTTTCTTCTGATTCTCAATTTCAGCCTGTGCTTTAGCAATGATGCGATTAGCCTCTTCCTGAGAACGACCTACCGCTTCAGAACGCATTCTGTCTGCTACTGCTTTAGCTTCACTTAGAATAAGATCGCGCTCGTTACGTGCCTCACGAAGTAAATCTTCGTTCGACGCTTGTAAACGGGCCATCTCTTCTTTTGCAAGGTCAGCTTTACGCAATGCATCTGAAATGCCTTCCTCACGCTCTTTCAGCGTGTTCATAATAGGCGTCCAAGCCATTCTTTTCAGAATAACCAATACGCATAAGAAAGCAACCGAGGCCCAAAAAACGGTACCTACGGATACACTAAGTAATCCTTCCATCTGGAATTAAATATTTAGCGCAAACTTGCGCTGTTGTATTATCCTAAAGCTACTAACAAGCAAACGATAACGGCAAAAAGAGCTACCCCTTCTACCAACGCTGCTGCTACGATCATGCTAGCACGTAAATCGCCAGAAGCTTCTGGTTGACGAGCCATACCTTCTAATGCAGAGCCACCAATGCGACCTACACCTAGACCAGCACCTACTGCTGCGATACCTGCACCGATTCCAGCCAAACCTTGGCCCATTTCTACTGCCATTAACTGATTCAAGAATTCCATGTTTTTGTTATTTTATGGGTTGAAAATTTACTTAATTAATGAGCGCTTTGCATTTCATGCTCATGCTCGTGCTCTTCGTGGTGATGCTCTTGCGTTGCATCGCCAAAATACAAGGCCGCTAACAAGGTAAATACATACGCTTGTAAGAAGGCTACTAACAATTCAATGAAGTACATGAAAATCATGAACAACACCGATCCTACTCCTACACCATACCCTGCCACCGCACTGTCCTGACCAAACATCAAGGCCAATCCAACAAACGCTAAGATAATGATGTGTCCCGCTGTAATGTTCGCTGTTAAACGAATCATCAATACCGCTGGCTTAATGAATACCGACATAAATTCAATCGGCACCAAAATAAATTTAATCGGAAGTGGAACCCCAGGAGGCCAGAAAATGTGTCCCCAGTAATGCTTGTTACCACTCACCGAAGTAATAATAAATACTATTCCTGCTAATACCAACGTCACGCTTAAAGTACCTGTTATGTTGAATCCACCTAAGAATGGAACCAATCCCAACATATTACACATCCAAATGAAGAAGAATACCGTCAACAAAAACGGGGTGTAACGCTCTGCTTTCTTCTTACCAATACTTGGAACCGCAATGTCATCACGTACAAACAAAATGAACGGCTCAATCATGTTTTGGAATCCACTTGGAGCTTGACCCGGACGTGACGTGTATTTCTTCGCAATAGCGCGGAACATAATCACCAAAATCACAATCACCAACAACAATCCGAAAACCGATTTGGTAATAGAAAAATCCAATACTTTAACACCATGTGCCTCATGACCCGCATGCGCATCATGACCTGCTACTTCTTCTGTATGCTCTCCTACATAAACGATTTGCTCGTGGTGGTTCTCAAAACCTTTGTAAGGTTTGTAATCCAACTCGCCGTGCTCGTTTACTTCGTAAAAATTGCTGCTGCTAAATACTTCTAAATGTCCTTCGTGCCACAAAATAACTGGAAGCGGAATGTATAAACTACCGCCCAAGTGAATCTGGTGCGCATCAGAAATGTGATGCATAATCATGGTTCCAATACTGAACCCTTCCTCTTCTTCATGAGCTGCCGTGGTATCAGCATGCGCAACTACAGAACTGTCAGCGTGAATAGCCGTTTCCTGAGCTTGTGGCTCAACAGCTGCACTAACTGTTTCATGCCCCCCGTGCTGAGCGAAAGCCGCTACAGACAAGGACATTAGAACCGCAATAAATATATTCTGAAGTGTCTTCACCATTACATACCCGATTTTGGCGGTGCAAAAGTAGTGAAGCAATGCTATAGAATGAAACTTTTTTTACAAGAAAATCATAGACTTTGGTCATCTCAAGCGCAGCAACGCTCTAGAAAACAAGACCGTATTCACCAAATACACTCCGAAGATCAATAATGCCGTGGCAATCTTCACCTCAGGCTGAACCAATACCATCACTGTCACCAAAACTATCGTAAACAACAGTTTAATGGTTACTGCTACCATGTAGGAATTGACAAACTTGCGCGGACTAGCCGAAACCGCAGCACTCGACTTTTTATATAAATACATGTTCAACAAAGCATACAACACCGGTACCACCAGCATCTGCATTCCAATATGCGTTAAACTCTGAGTAAAAAATAAGGCCGCCAAAAGAATGACCATGGCTGCCAATGTGGTAATGTTAAACCCTTTCACTTGCTTAATAAACTTCGAAATACTACTACCAATGAAACCGCTAATCCCAACACCGACCCAATCAAGGTAAAATACGGACGACCCAATGGGTACTTTTCGTCCAATTTCAATCCCGCCCATACCCCCAAACCAATGGTAATCGCCATTTGCGTGGCCAAAGAGGTGTATTTGATGAAGGACTGATTAATACCTACTTTATTTTGCTGGTTGTGGGGTAGCACTTGTAACTGGGGCTCCGGTTGGTTTTGGAGCCTCCTTCATTTTGTTACCCATGCTGCAAGCCCCTGTAAATACCGCTCCTGGCTCAATGGCCAATTTGTCGGTGAAGATATCTCCTTCCACGCGCGCGGCATTTTTTAAAGTCAACAACTGACCTACTTGAATTTTTCCTTTGATATAACCTTCAATCTCGGCATTCTGACAAATCACATTGCCATCAATTTTACCCGTT
>Ga0172367_10001101_pt1 | contig 40564 bp, 20 predicted proteins | sample Lak10m_FD_114542 | JGI IMG/M metagenome (GOLD analysis project Ga0172367, IMG submission 114542) | Freshwater microbial communities from Kabuno Bay, South-Kivu, Congo - kab_022012_10m | ecosystem: Environmental > Aquatic > Freshwater > Lake | place: Democratic Republic of the Congo: South-Kivu... | reverse complement strand
TTCCTATTGCATGGTTACGGCTAAGGCGGGGAGGTATGGGCTGAGGGTGGTGATCGAGGGGCGGGCTGGCTGTTTCCGCTTGGGTTAGGGCCCGGAGCGAGCCGGCGCGAAAGCCTTCCGGAAGCGGACAAGAAGGTCGGCGCTCCCAGGGGGATGGGGAGACGAGGAGTCCTGCGGAGCCGGCAAGGGTGCCGGCGGTCCCGGGGCTTGGTTTTGCCTTAGGTTTAGCCTTGCTTCAAGTCGATGTGCTTTTTACGGTCGCCTCAAACCTCTGGAGCACCTTTGGAACAAGGCCATCGAACGGATGTCGTCCTGCCAGTCCACACTGGGTGCTCTGTCGTCTTTCCCTACCTGGAGGCCTTCCATGCAGATTGACGAAGCATTCGTAGATTCCCAAGCCCCTAACGCCGGCGCCATCAAGAACGCGCGCGCTGTGGTCATGAAAAGGAAACTGGCGGGCCTCTTTCGTTCGCCGGACGGAACGTTACTGTTCGGCGATTGCAAAGGTAGTGGTGCGGATAACTATCGACCCTCTGCGGACTTTTCGGATCCCACCAAGCCGGTTTATCGCTGCACGTGTCCGAGTCACCAGTTCCCCTGTAAACATTCGCTCGCCCTGCTGTACGCCCTCGCGCAGGGACAAACGTTTGTTGAAAAGGAAGTGCCTGCGGACATCACTGAGAAGCGGGCGAAGATCGAGAAGCGGGAGGAGAAAAAGAAGGTGGAAGCGGACAAGCCGCACAAGGTCAACACCAGTGCGCTCAAGAAGAAGATTCAAACCCAGCTTGATGGCATCGCTCTCCTTGAATCGCTGGTGATCGATCTCGTACGATCGGGGCTCGGGACGCTCAACTCCAAGTCCGCGCGGCAGGTCGAGGAGCAAGCCAAACAACTCGGGAATGCCTATTTGCCCGGGGCGCAGAACGCGCTGCATGCGTTGACCGGTTTGTTCTATCGATCCCAGATCAGTTCCGAGGACGAACTTAAGGCCTCGGAACGCGAGCGGATTTACAGCGCTGCACTCGATCAGTTGAACCGGCTGCAATCCCTTTGCAAGCAAGGCCGCAAATATCTCAATACCCGCCTCGCAGATCCGGAACTCAAGCCCGAGACGGAAACGGACATCGCCGCGTGGCTCGGTCACGCGTGGCAGTTGCGCGAACTGAAAGAGGCGGGTCTTGTGCAGGCGAACGCTGAACTGCTCCAGCTCGCGTTCAATTCGCACGACGATTGGACGCGCAAAGAATTTGTGGAAACCGGTGTGTGGTTGAATCTCCAGAGTGGCGCGGTGCAACTCACGCACAACTACCGACCCTATCACGCGGCTCGGCATATTCGTGAGGACGATTCTTGTTTTCACATCATGGCCTGCCCGGAGCTCTGTGTGTATCCCGGCAACCTCAATCCGCGGGTGCGGTGGGAAGCAAGTGAACCCCGCCTGATCACCCACGCGGACTATGCGCGGGCCCGCGAGCTTGCTAGGCCCGACCTGAAGGCGGTGATCAAGGACGTGAAGACGCAGTTGAAATCACCGCTCGGCGATCGACACCCACTTGCGCTGTTGAAGTATCGGACGCTGGGTCGCGTCGGAAGTGAAACCGTGATGGTGGATTTCGCGGGTGAGAAGCTCGTCCTGGCGGACGACGGTTATGCCGGCGAACCGAACGTATTACCCTTGCTGCCGATGCTCCCAAAGGCAGTTCGGCAAGATCAGGTCATACTCGTCCGATTCCATCATGATCTGGATTTACAGAAACTTCGTGCCAAACCCCTGAGCATCGTCACTGCGGAAGACCTTGTCCGGCTCACCTATTAACCCTCTACCGCTTTCATCTCATGAGCCTTGCCTTGATTCAGGAATGCGCGAAAGAAGTCCGTCGGCTCGCCATCGCTGGTAGTCCCTTGGCGGTGGGCGATTTTCGCTTAAAGAAACTCGCCGCCCCGCTCGAACAGTCGGGGGCGAAGGTTCCTGTGTTTGCCCAGGTCGCCAAAGCCATCAACGAGGTCGTAAACGGGAAAGAAGCCGACTCTGCCGCGACTCTCTTGAACCTCAGCACGCTACTCAATGCCATCCTCTACACCCAGGGGCAGTCGAGTGTGGAAGGGGATTTGAGCGAGCTGGAAACCTTCGAATCCAACTGCGTGACCACGCGTACTCCAGCGCGCTTGCTCAAACCACTGGTGCAGGCGTTGACCCGCACGGGCAGCGGTCGCTTCGAGACGGTTAAGTCCGCTGTCGAGCGAGGCGCGTTCAACGACCTGCGTTTGGTTGATCCCGCGATCCAGGCGCTTGGCGATGTCTATCCCGAGCTCGCCGATCTCGTGGTGGAAAAGATTTTGCCGGGTTACGGCCCGGGCATCGTGCCGCTGCTCAAATCGGGTTTCGATCTCAAGGGCAAGAAGATCGATGCGCGTCGGTTGCAGATCATGCACCAGCTTGACCCCACCGGAACGCTGCCCCTCTGCAAGACCGCGCTCGAAGAGGGCTCGCCGGAAGTGAAAGTCGCTGCGATCGTATGTCTCGGCAAACACGAGGAGTGTTTGCCACTTCTGCTCGAACAAGCCAACGCGAAGAACAAGCAACTACGTGTCGCCGCACTGGAGGCGTTGGCTGCGCATGATCGGCCCGACGTCGCACGACTCTTCATCGAACTCGTCAACGGCAAGGCACTTGACTTGCTCGTCGGCCCGTTGCGCAGTGTGCGCAGTATGCAGGTGTTGAACGCGCTGTTGGAAGAAGGCAAACGGGTGTTTGGGTTGATGCTGAAAGGGGATACGGAACAGATTCAACGCGGAGTCGATTTGTTGCAGTGCTTGGAGCATCGGACTGAGGAGGCGGTACAAGGGTTTCTACTCACGGTGTGGGAATCCTGTGATAAAATCGCCAAGCTCAAACCTGCGAAGAACTCGAACGCGGACGGCGAGTCGCTCGTGTTTCGCCTTGCGAACTTTTTGTACGCTTGCGGTTCTCCTCGGACGCTGGATGCTGTGTTGGGTAAACGAAAGGTGTTGCCGATCGCGACGTTTCCCCAGGTTTTGGGCTGCGCGCTACGCCGGTGGTCGCCCGAGACGATCTTCGAAGAGTTTTCCCCACTCCTCGAGGAGAAGCGCGGAGCTGGCAAAGTGAAGCGCGAGGAGTTGCAATCTGCCATTCTGACGACTTACGAGGCAGGTTGGCTCGAACTTGAAGGAGGTGAGGAGTCGAACCGTCGTCCGGCATCCGAGTGCGCTCCTTTGAAAGTTCCATTTGATGCGCGCTGGTTGGACGCAGCCATCGAAGCGGACGCGCTGGAACTTGTCTGCGCGCTGGCAAGGCCCAATCATAAAGGCGTAATCCCGTATCTCTTGAAAGCAGCGCAAGCAAAGAACCCGACTGAACTGGAGGAAGTGGTCGAAGCGCTGGCGCGCTGTGGTTATGCGAGGGTTACGGAGCTGTTCTTGGAGCACGCGACTCGGCTAGCCAAGAAGAACACTGCCTACAATTACGAACTCTTCGGGTTGTTCCGGTGCGCCGCCGTTCTGCCGCCCACAGACCTTCGCGCACTTGATGCCTTCGCTGCCCAGTTGGACGAAAAGTATGTGGACCATTTCCTCGAAGCGATTGCGCCGTTGCGCTCGACTCATCCACTCACCGAAGCCTGATCACTATGCCCAAGGACAAAAATGCAGACCTCCGGCAGCCAGCGGAGGTTCTCTTCGCCGAAGAATTGGACGCGCTGATTAAAGCCGAGAAGCATGCCGTGCCGGCGGGTTGGCGGATGTCACCGCGCTCGGTGCTCACTTATATTTGCGGCGGCGAATGCGGTAAGCGCGACATCACGCCGAAGTACATCGGACATCAGCGGCTCGTCGAGATCGCCATCTCGACGCTGGTGACCGACCGCGCGCTGTTGCTCATCGGGGAGCCGGGCACGGCCAAGTCATGGCTGTCCGAACATCTCGCGGCGGCCATCAACGGGGATTCCACCAAAGTCGTGCAGGGCACGGCAGGCACGACGGAGGAACAGATTCGCTACACATGGAACTACGCCATGCTCATCGCTCGCGGCCCGAGCAACGAGTCGCTCATCAAGAGCCCCATCTATCGCGCGATGGAATCCGGCAGCATCGCGCGTTTCGAGGAAATCACGCGGTGCGCCTCGGAGGTGCAGGACGCGCTCATCTCGTTGATGTCGGAAAAGCGCCTCTCCGTTCCCGAACTGGTGACCGAAGTCCCGGCACAACGCGGATTCTCCATCATTGCCACGGCCAACACGCGCGACCGCGGCGTGAACGACATGTCTGCCGCCTTGAAGCGCCGCTTCAACATTGTCGTGCTGCCTGCGCCCGCCGATCTGGAAACGGAAGTCAGCATCGTGACCAAACGCGTCGGCGAGCTGGCGTCCAACCTTCAGCTGCATGCGAGGATTCCCGACGAGGAAGCCATCATGAAGGTCGTGACCATCTTCCGCGAGCTGCGCGCCGGCCAGACGCTTGACGGCAAGAACAAGGTCAAGACGCCTTCCGGCGTACTCTCGACTGCGGAGGCGATTTCGCTGCTCGCCAACAGCATGGCGCTCTCCGGCAACTTCGGTGATGGCACGGTCAGCGAGCGTGACCTCGCGTCTGGCTTGCAAGGCGCAGTCATCAAGGACGACGAAAAGGATGTCGTAGTCTGGAAGGATTACCTCGCGAACGTGATGAAGAAACGCGGCGCAAGCTGGCGCGGGCTTTTCACGGCGTGTCAAGAGCATGTGGGGGAATGACTTAACCATCGGAAGTGAGCGCCGGTCCCCATATCTTCGGTGTCCGCCATTTGTCCCCGGCGGCCGCGTGGCATTTGCGGCAGTTGCTGGATCGGGTGCGACCCAAGCTGGTCTTGATCGAAGGCTCGGATGACGCGGATGAACTGATTCCGCATATCGTCAGTCCCAAGTCCCAGCTCCCCATAGCCATTCTCGCCTACACGACGGATGCGCCGGTGCGCACGTTTTGCTATCCGCTGGCGACCTACAGCCCCGAGTATCAGGCCCTCCTCTGGTGTCAGGAGCACAAGGCCAAGGCGCGCTTCATGGATTTGCCGTCATCGGTCTTCCTCGGTCTGATGGACCGCGATGACGGAGCGGCCGTGGCCGAACAGGAGCAGGTCGAAGAAACCGAGGAGGAACGGAAGAAGAAGGCCAAACCAATGCTGGCTCAGATCGTCGGCGGGGCAGCGGAGGACGAAGAGGAGGAAGCCGCTCCTATCGCTGCGGCCAAACCCAAGCGCGATTCGGTTTACGACCGGGTCGCCGAAATCGCCGGGGAACCCGACTACGAAACGTACTGGGAACGGCATTTCGAGCAGTTGCGCGCCGCCGACAGTTATTGGAATGCTGCGCGTGGGTACGGCGCGGAACTGCGGGCCATGGAAGACTTCTCCACCCGACATGCTGTCGAGAATCTGGTGCGCGAAGCCTACATGCGCCGCACGATTCAGATGGCTCTCGCGGATGGCTTCAAGCCCGAGCAAATTGTCGTCGTCACCGGCGCATTCCACGCCACGGCGCTTGGTCCTGACCTGCCGCCGATGACGGATGAGGAGTTCGAGAAGCTGCGCAAACGCGAGTCGAAGATGACGCTGATGCCGTATTCATTCTTCAAGCTGTCGTCGCAGTCCGGCTATGGCGCAGGCAATCACGCCCCTGCCTACTTCGAGATGGTGTGGAACAGTTACAACGAGAACACTGCGGCAGGCCTTCCGACGCTGTTTCTCACGAATGTGGCCCGGGAATTGCGTGCGTCGGGAACATTTCGTTCCACGGCTGAAGTCATCGAAGGCGTGCGGTTGGCCGAAGCGATGGCCGACATGAGAGGTTCGCTGCCAACGTTGCGCGAGCTGCAAGATGCTGCGGTGACGTTGCTCGGCCATGGTGATCCGGCGGTGGTGAGGGAATCGTTGCTTCGAGTTGAGGTGGGAACGGCTATCGGCGCTCTCGCCAAAGGCGTCAGCCAGACTTCCATTCAGGATGACTTTTATCGCGAGTTGGGTCGGCTCAAGCTGGAACAATTCAAAGCCAGCGTGAAACGGGATCTCGATCTCGACTTGCGCGAGAATCGCCGCGTGAAGACAGCGGAGGCCGCGTTCCTCGATCTGCATCGCTCGAGCTTTCTGCATCGCCTCGCGGCGCTCGGTGTGCCATTCGCTCAGAAGCAGGCGGTGCGGCAGGATGGAACCACCTGGGCCGAACGTTGGGTGTTGCAATGGACGCCAGAGGCGGAGATTGCGGTTGTCGAGGCAGTGTTGCTCGGGGAGACCATTCAGTTGGCCGTGGCGTTCAAGTTCAAGCAGACGCTTGAGAAATGCACCTCTATCGCCGAGGCGTCTTCGGTTATCCGCGAGGCCTGCGAGTGCGGCATGAGCGGTTCCATTGAGCTTGCCCGTCAGACATTGCAAAGACTCGCGAATGATTCCTCCGACTTCATCGCGCTCGCCAGTGCGACCCATGAGCTCGGTCTGGTGATTCGCTATGGTGACGTTCGACATTTCGATGCCGAGCCGCTCAAACCGTTGCTCGAACAGTTGTTCCTCGAAGGCACCCTGTCGATGGTTGGTGCGGCCAATTGTGATTTGGCTTCGGCGAAGAAGATGATCGTCGGCATGAACGAGCTGAACCAAGTCGCGCTGGACTACGCGACGTGGATTGATGAGGCGCTGTGGATTTCAGAGCTCGAGAAACTTTCGCGAGCGGATCATTTGAATCCGCTACTGTCCGGTTACGCGTGCGCGCTGCTCGTGGAGCGCAACACGATTTCCAACGACGAGCTCGCCAGGGAGGTTTCGCGGAGGTTGTCGCCTGGCATTGCGGCGGATTTGGGCGCGGGTTGGTTCGAAGGATTGTCTCAGCGCAATCGTTACGCACTGCTCACACGCCTAGTGCTTTGGGAGCAGCTGGCGGCTTACGTGGCTTCGCTAACCGACGATGAGTTCAAGCGTGCGTTGGTATCCTTGCGTCGGGCGTTTGGCGGGTTTTCGCCACAGGAAAAGCAGAGCATCTGCGAGAATCTCGGCGAAATCTGGGGCGCAAACCCCGACGCCGTTAGTGAAGTCCTGAGCGCGGAACTCAGCGAGAAGGAGAAGAAGAAGCTCGATGAGCTGTCGGATTTCAACTTCGAGGAACTATGAACACGTTTGAAAAGGTCGAGAGAACCGATGCCTAAGCCCGTTGACCAGGAACAACTCAAACGCTGGCGGCTGATCCTCGGCCAGCATGCCCAAGAATCGCTTGGTCGGATGGGCGACGCGGGTGGTTGCCAGCTTTCGTCCGAACAGAAGGGCATGGATGAGGCCCTCGCTGCCATTTACGACGAATCTACGGACGAAGGTGAGGGACAACGCGGTCGCCAACGTAGCGCAGGGCTAGGTCCGTCGGCTCCGAACCTGGCCAAATGGCTTGGGGACATCCGAAACTACTTCAAGGAAGATGTGGTCACCGTGATCCAGAACGACGCGATCGAAAAGAAAGGGCTGACCCAGCTGCTGTTCGAACCAGAGATGCTCAAGAACGTTGAACCCAGCCCGCAGCTTGTCGGCACTTTGATGGCGTTGAAGGGTCGCATTCCCGAGCGCACCAAAGAAACAGCCCGCATGGTTGTGCGCGCGGTGGTGGACAAGATTAAGCGCCTGCTTGAACAACGCATCCGCCAAGCTGTGCTGGGAGCGCTGAACCGTAAGGAGCATTCGCCCATCCCGAATGCGGCGACAATTGACTGGAAATGGACGATCGGTCGCAATCTCAAGAATTATCAGCCGTCGCTTGGGACAATTGTACCCGAGAAGGTCTATTTCTACTCGCGTGCTCAACGGTCAAACAACTGGACCGTGATCGTGTGCATGGATCAAAGCGGTTCGATGGCGGAGTCGGTGGTGTATGGCTCGGTTACTGGCTCAATTTTCGCCTCGCTGCCGGCGTTAAACACGCGAGTGGTGGCGTTTGATACCGAGATCGTGGATCTCACCGAGCAATGCGGGAATGATCCGCTGGACATGATCTTCGGCGTGCAGCTCGGTGGAGGCACAGACATCAACAAAGCGGTCGCCTACTGCGAACAGTTCATCACCGACCCCAGTCAGACCATCTTCTTCTTGATCAGCGATTTAATCGAAGGCGGCAATCAATCCCAACTTATCCGCCGCATGCACGAGATGGTGGCTTCGGGGGTGCGGGTCGTCACATTGCTGGCTTTGTCCGATAGCGGCATTCCGACATTCGATCAGCAAGTCGCGAAGAAGCTCTCCGAGGGTGGAGTTCCGTGCTTTGGCTGCACCCCGAACAAGCTGCCCGAGTTGATCGAAGGCGTTTTGAAGAAGCAGGATCTGAAGGCGCTGGCTGCGCGGTTGGCAACGAAGAAGGAGCGACAGGAGGTTTGAATGAGTGCCTTCGAAGCCGTAACAACTCAGGAACGTTTTAAGCCCAGCGCGAAAGCCTTCCGGAAGCGGACAGGAATGTTCGCTTTCCTCTGGTTTTCGGGCTCCCGAGCGTCCGGTTGGCACCGGACGCGGACACCCCGTCCGCCTTCGCCTAGGCTACGGTCGGACGCAGGGCGGGGGTCCCTACCCCAGTACAACGTCCCGGGTCCGCAAGAATCGATGATTTTTGATTCGCAAAAAGGGGGGGTGGTTGATCTAATTTCAAAATGCACCCGCGTTACCTTCGTTTATTTTTTGGATGGATAGTTTTGATGGTTAGTCTTCTTGTAGGTAGCCCTTTGGCACGAGCCGATCTTCCGGTGAACCTCGTTGTGAACGGGGACTTTGAGACCGGGAACGTGGGCTTTGCGAGTGATTATGGATTCCACCCTACCGATCTCCAGGCAGAGACCACCTTTACTGTGACGACGCGGCCCACGCTCGTTCACCCGGGGTTTGCGGCGATGGGGGATCACACATCGGGGAGGGGGCGGATGTTGGTGGCGAATGGGGCGACCGCGGTTGGGGCGGCGGTGTGGAAGCAGACGGTGACGGCGGTGCCGGGTGTGGTGTATCGGTTTTCGGTCTGGGTGGCGAATCTGGTGGCTGGAGAACCGGCACCGCAGCTTGGCCTTTATATCAATGGCGTTGGGGTGGGCTCGCCTTTGCGCTTGAGGAGCCAGAGCGTGGGGCGATGGACCGAGCTTTCAGCGACTTGGTTAGCGGGTGAGTCGGGGTTAGCGGCGCTCGAGATTCGTGATTTGGAGACTGCGGCTGGGGGGAATGATTTTGCGTTGGACGACATCACCCTGAGCGAGAAGCTGCCGGGGATTATCAGCCAGCCTTTGGATGTGATCGCGAGTTTGGGGGAGACGGTGTCGATCTCGGTGATGCCATTTGGAGCAGAGCCATTGACGTATCAGTGGCGCAAGAACGGGGTTGCTTTGCCGAATCAAACGGGGGCGACGTTGGTTTTGGAGAATGTGGATCTCTCGGCGACAGGCGGCTATTCAGTGGTCTTACAGAATTCCTTCGGGACCTACGTTTCGGCACCTGTTTCGTTGCGATTCCAGCCTACAACGGTGGTGATGTTTGCGGATCCGAACTTGGAGCGATCGGTGCGGACGGTGCTTGGTAAATCGGAGGGAAGCGTGACGGTTGGGGACATGGAGGGGATGACGTCGTTGATGAGCCATCTGACGACGGCGGGGATTCAGAATTTGGGCGGGTTAGAGAGTGCGGTGAACCTTGTGGAGTTGAACTTGAGCCACAACCGCATTGTGGACCTTTCGCCGTTGGGAGGAATGACACAGCTCAAGTTTCTCTCGATTGAGAACAATCTGGTGACGGACCTTGGGCCGATTGCGAACTGTGTTGCGCTGGACAATTTGCTTTTGAGCCATAACCGGCTTGGGAGTTTGGTCCCCATCGCGGGTCTGACTCGGATGACGTCGCTCGTGATCAACCACACGGGGTTGACGGACTATAGTTTGGTGAACGCCGAGAATTTTCCGGATCTGACCGCGTTCCATTGTATGGGTAATGGCTTGGGAAGCCTCGAGTTTCTGGGGGCCATCTCGCCTACGTTAGCAGATCTGAGCGTGCGATCGAACCCGGTTGGGTCGTTGGCGGGATTGGAGCGACTGGTAAATCTGGCGTCGTTGGATATTTCTTATACCTGGGTGTCGAATGTCGCGGTCTTAAAAAACACGACGTTTCCGAGACTCACAACACTCCACATGCAGTCGATGGAGCTGAAGGAGGTTGGGTTTGTGGCGGATCTGCCGTTGCTCGAGACCTTGAATGTTTCGTGGAACCCCATTGTGGACGTGGGTCCGATAGGAGGGATGACGCATCTGTTGACGTTGGATATTCGCGGATGTTGGTTGAGCGACCTTGCGGGACTCGTGGGGCTTCCGGCTTTGACCTATTTTGCGTGCGAGTACAACTATTTGGATATCACGGAGGGATCAGCGGCTCGTGTGGTGATTCAGCAGTTAACGGCACCTGGAGGAACTGCGGTGTTCGACCCTCAACAAGCTCTTCCACCGCGGTTGGACGGATTGTTCCCTCGATATGCTTTTGCGGGACAACCCTTGGCACCTTTTGCGTTTGTGGTGGGTGATCCGGCGCGGTTCGGGCAATTGGCGAGCCTGTTGGCGGCCTCGTCAAATCAGGCGGTGGTGCGAGATGTGGACATAGTGATCCGAGGCAGTGGGCTGGTTCGATCGCTTGAGATTCGAACGGCGGCGGGGGCGACGGGTGTTGCGGACATTACATTGACGGCGAGTTACGCGGGGGGAGCGCCCGTGAGTGGATCCTTTCGGTTGACCTGCGATGCGGGGCGGGGTGTGGCTCGGGATCAGATAGGGAATGCAGGGTTGGTTTTATTGGGGGGGGCGGACTATACGAACCCGGGTCTTGGGCGAAGTGGGTCTGAGGGAGACCATGCGTTGGACTTTGGATATGGGTTGGGGCGAACGGGGGCAACGACGGCGGAGACCCGGTTTTTGAACGCGGCATCGGCGGGGGATACGATTAGCATTTCGGTATGGCAGAAGCTGAGAGAGGTGAGCGATTCGACCCTATTGAGCGGAATGCTGCCAGGGGATCGTAATGGTGTTTTGGCTCATGTTCCGTGGTCGGATGGAACGGTTTACTTTGATACGGCGGGGTGTTGCAACCCGGAGACACAACGGATTGGTAAGCATATCTCGTTACTCCCGAGCTATTCGGGTAATGGGACGTGGTGGAACACCTGGCATCACCTCGTGCTTTCAAAGCAGGGGGCGACGAAGCGGATCTACATTGATGGGGTGTTGTTTCACGAAGGATCGAACACGGAGCCGTTGCCTTTGGATTTTAGAACCTTTTGGTTGGGGAGCCACGATGGGCAGAGCTTTGCAGCGCCGCATGGGATGGTGGACGATTTGGCGGTATTCAACGAGGCCTTGAGCGCGGAGCAGGTGTTGGGGTTGGCGCAGGGAGCGTCGCCGACGACGATCGGCGGGTTGGCTGCGTTTTGGGATTTCAACGATGCCCCGTTACTGCCGAAGGTCCCGGTGTTGGGAGTACCCTTTGTTTTAGAGACTTTTGATGCGGTGCCTGAGGGCGAGTTGCCAGCGGGTTGGACAGCGAACCACCATACGGACGTGGACCTCGCGGGTCAGGATTTGAATGAACCGCGATCTGACTCCTATCTGGGTTGGTTGAGCCTTTCTCGGCAGCGCGTATTGGAAATTGGAGCGGCGGGCAAATGGAGCGCGGAACGTCGACTGCGGATCGCCCCGAACCAGTATCAAGGAAACGTGCTATTGACGAACCTAGTGGAGGGCCGATTTCTGTATGCTGAGTCGGACATTCGATTCGGCAACCAAGTTCAGTATCTGTTTTCACCTGACTTCGATCTAACTGGCAAAGCGAATGTTTACCTATCGTACCGGAGTATTTACGAGCAGAACCAAGACAGCATTGGGTCGGTTGAGTATTCGATTGATGGAGGATCGACCTGGCTGCCTGTGGTTTACATGATTGATGGACAGGATGTCGTGAGAGGATTGGATGGTTCGATTGATGCATCGGCGACTTTGGGGCGGACGTATCCGGATGTGGCCCATTACACCGATGCGGTTACGGGCTCGGCGGTGGGCGGGAACTACGGGGCATTCATCGGTGTGAAGCCGGAACATTGGTCGACCCTTGCGCCGTATATCAGTTCGCGAGTTAACGATGATCCAGTCGAGTCCAAGAGATTGGAGACCTTTCGGCTTCCGGCGGCGGATGGTCAGGCGAGGGTGCGATTTCGTTTTGGGCAGGCGGGCACGACGAGCTGGTATTTTGGTATTGATAACTTTGCGCTGTATGCGGGAGCGAGCGAGGTGGTGGCGTCACCCGTGGCGGATCCGGGTTTGGCGCAGGCGATTCGAGAGGAGCTTCGCATCACGGATCGGCCTTTAGTGTCGGCGGATCTGCGGGCATTAACTCGGCTTGGGATTGTGACGCGGGGGGTGAAGAGTTTAGCGGGTTTAGAGAATGCGGTGAATCTAACGTTCCTAGACCTGAGCGTGGACGGGGGGGTGCCTTTGGACGCACCGGAACGGCGATTGGATTTGTCGGTGCTGGCGAACCTGCCTCAGCTTGAGTGGTTGAATGTGACGGGGCAAGCGTTGACATCGATTGAGTTTTTGAGGGGACTTCCGGGACTACGAACCTTGGGGATGGACAACACCCCGAACGTGATGTCGATAGCGGACTATTCGCCGCTCGCATCGGCGACCTCGTTGGTGGAGGTGAACATGCAAGCGCATCCTTTGGGAACGGCGGCAGTGTTTAAGGATTTGAAGCAACTGACCACCTTGGTGCTGAATTGGGGGCAGGTGACGCATGCGGATGATCTGGCGACTTTGCCGAAGCTGAAGGTTCTTCACCTCTATAATGTTGGGTTGGGGTCGATTAGTTTTTTGGAGGGGATGAGGCAGCTGGAGGTCCTTTCCTTAGGCCAAGCGGGCGTAAGTCCAGTGCCGGTTACGGCGCTGAGTGTCTTGCAAGGCTTGACGAATGTAACCTGGTTGACTCTGGACGGTCGAGCGATCACGAGTGCGGACCAGATTGTTCCGTATCTGCGACACTTACCGAGGTTGACGAGCCTTTCGCTTGAGAACGTTCCTCTGCAGGACGGGACGGGACTTGCGTTGTTGGCACCCTTGCAATACTTGAATCTGAATAACACATCGTTGAGAGGACTGGAGTTTGCGCGCGGGATGAGCGAGTTGCGGAATTTGGGGCTACACAACGGGAATCGGACGATGAGAATTCCGAGCGCGGACTGGGGTGTTATTTCGACGCTGACCAGCTTGGTGTCGCTGACCGCTGGGATGCACGACTTTCGTCGGTTGGATTTCCTGGGGAGCAACGGTGCGTTGCAGAACCTTGCGGTTGACAACTCGCAGGTGACCGACCTGGGGCCGTTGGTTGCGAATTCCCAACTCGTTACACTTTCGGCCGCGTTCGGTGTGATCACGGACCTTCGGCCGCTGTTGGAGTTGCCAAACCTTCGATACGTCAATGTGAGCGGCAACCCGATCGTTCCGGCTTCGGTGACTGGCGCGGATGTTTTGGCGGGCCTTGGGGCGCGTGGCGTTGCGGTATTGGGAACTGTCTTACCGGAGCCTGTGAGCCTGCCCTTGACTGGGAAGCTTGCGAGTGCTTCCGGTTTGATGCGCGGATTCCGTGGGCGGATTCACGAGTCCCAGACAGCAGGCCTTGAGAACACCCTTCTGCGAGCGGAGTCCCAGTTGGCAGGATTGCTTGGGGCGAGTGTGGTTCCCGTGGATTTTGTTGAGGGTGGTGCAGTGAATTATGATAACGACGGCCAGGGGCTTGGACATTTCGTGCGAGATATCAATTTCCCGAATCTTCCTGGGTTTGCGCGGGACAACCTCGCTGCGAGTCTCACGGGGTATGTGGAGTTGAAGGCGGGATATTATGTGATGGGTGTGACCAGCGATGATGGTTTCGCGGTTTCGAGCGGTTTTGACCCACTTTACACGCCTACGGGGAACGGTAGCGTGTTGGCTCTAAACCCCAGTGCGAACATTTTGTCCTCGTTTGACGGGGGGCGCGGAACGTCCGACACCACATGGGTGATTCGGGTTCCCGAGGATGGTTTCTATCCGATGAGATTGCTGTGGGAGGAAGGTGGTGGAGCCGCGACGCTGGAATGGTGGATCGTGGATTTGCAACAACCCTCAGGCACACGTCAGATCGTGCTGGTCAACGATTTGACTGAAGCCTCATCTCCGGCAGCGTATAGCCCCGCACCGACCTCAGTCAGTGCTCCTAGCGTGCGGGTCGATAGCCTTCCGATCCTGGAGGTTGGCTCGCTGGCGGTGTCGACGGTTCCTTTCTGGGTGGTTGACTCGGAGACTTCGTCGCGGGAGATCCTTTCGACAATGTCCGTGACGGTGACGAGTCTGACCCCCTCGATTTTCCCCTCTGGATCGTTCGCGTTGCAACGTCGTCCGGACGGCTTGTTCTTGAGTCTCCTGCCGGAGAATGCGTCGGCCGGCGTGGCGCGAGTCCTCGTAACGGCGACGGATGCGGGTGGGCTGACGGGGTCGGCGGAGGTGTCGATCACACTTGTGGATCCAGCACATGCGATTGGGTATCTGAGACGTGAGGTGTATCGGGACATCGTGGGGTCGGACGTCGCGAGCCTGAGGCAGTCCCCCAACTATCCTGGTCAACCAACGCAGGTGGACTTGGTGTCGAAGGCGGAGTCGATGAACCTTGGGGACAACTATGGGCAACGATTGAGCGGTTATCTTCTACCGCCGTTGACGGGTGATTATTCATTTTATCTCGCTGGGGACGATGGGGCGGAGCTGTGGTTGAGCACGGACAACACGCCGGCGAACCAGGTTCGAATTGCGTTGGAGCCGATTTGGGCGGGTTACAGGGCCTATCAAGATCCATTTAATCGCAATCCATCGGCACCTGAGAATCGATCGGTGCCGATTCGGTTGAATGCTGGTTTGGCATACTATTTTGAGGTGGTACACAAGGACGGGTGCTGTGGGGACAGTGTGTCTGTGGCGTGGCAGATGCCTGGAGAGCCACCGCCGGCCAATGGTTCGGAGCCGATCGCGGGTCGATATTTTTCGGCGTATGCGCCGTCGGTCATTCCTCCCGCGTTTGGGGCGAAGCTCGAGAGTCGGGCGGTGATTGCGGGGCAGTCATTGACGTTGACGGCGATGCCGGTGGGAGGACTGCCGATGACTTTGGAGTGGCGTCGCAATGGAGTGGTGTTGAACGATGACGACAACGTGGTGGGATCGAGAACAGCGTCGCTTCTGATCCGACGGTTTCTACCGGGCATGAACGGTGTATATAGTTTGGTCGCACGCAACGCCGTTGGTGAGGCGATGAGTTCGGAGGCGCAGGTCACGGCTATCATTGGGGACCAAATTCCAGTTCTTCCTGCGGGATCGCCGTGGGAGTACACGTTTGTGAATCCGACGTTGGACACGGGGTGGGCGACGTCGACCGGTGGATGGACGGTGGGGTCAGCGCCGTTTGGCAATGATTCAACGGGACCGTTCGCCTATCGAACATTGTGGCCTGCGGACAGCACTTCGGAGGATGACTTATGGATTCGTACCACCGTGGATCTGACGGGTTTGGATCCGGCTTTGGCCCGATGGAACCTATCGGTCGACAACGGCTATAAACTTTACGTGAACGGTAATCTGATCGCTGGGGCGAATGAGGATGGGGGCGCGTTTCGATGGGAGTATACGGGTGCGTTGACTGGGGCGATTTCTGGGGTGAACCACATCGCGCTCGCTTTGGAAGACCATGGCGGTGGCACCGCGTTTGACATGGAAGTGGTGGCGAACAGTCGACGCGATCCAGAGATTGCGGCACCGGTTGGGGATCAGTTGGTGGACGCGGGGGCGGACGTGATCTTCACGGTGCAGGCATCGGGTACGGGCCCGTTTACGTATCAGTGGAAGCGGAACGGGTTGGATTTGGTGGGGCAGACGGGTTCGGTGCTCTCTATCCCCAAGGTCACGATGGAGGACACGGGCGACTACTCGGTGGCGGTGTTTAATGCGATCGGTAGTGCGGTGAGCGGAGGTGGGCGACTGCGCGTGCGACCGACTGGGATTACTGCTGTGGGAGGATTGGGATTCTTGGGAAGTGCGGCGATCGTGAATGGGAACATTCGATTGACCCCGGCGGTTGTTGAGCAGGCGGGGGCGGTATGGCTTGAGACATTACAACCGATTGCGACTGGGTTTGACACGACCTTCCAGTTTCAGATTCGAGACCCCTTGCCGTTGGCGGCGGATGGATTTGCGTTTGTGATCCAGTCGGATGGAGTGGGGGTGCTTGGCGGTGGAGGTGCGGGGCTTGGTTATTCTGGGATGTTTAACAGTTTAGCGATTGAGTTCGATACGTGGGACAACGGTCTGGGGATTGATCCGAACGCAAATCACATCAGCGTGCAGACTCGGGGCGGGATTGGATTAGACCAGTCGTTGGCGCATACGGGGACGACCTTGGGCGTGGATCTGAAGGATGGTTTGGTGCACACGGCGCGTATTTCCTATCAGGGGACGACGCTCAGGGTGTTTGTGGACAACCTCGTCCAGCCACTGCTGGCTGTGGAGATCGGAAACATGGACACCTATGTGCCATTGCGGAACGGGGCAGCATGGGTCGGGTTTACAGCGGCGACGGCGAGTGGTGCGGAGGTTCATGACATTCTGAGCTGGACCTTCCGCAACGGTGCACCGTCGGTGCCGCGAATTGTTGTGGAACCTGGGCTGCAAGCGGTGTTTCGAGGGCAGACAGCGTCGCTTGTGGTGGATGCCCCTGGTTATCCGATTTATTATCAGTGGTCGAAAGGTCCATCGCCGCTGGCGAATATTGATCGGGTGAGCGGTGCCACATCGAGAAACCTACGGATCGCCCAGGCGGGGGCTGGGGATGCCGGCGAATATACAGTTCGTGTTTCGAACAACATTGGATTTGTGGACAGCGCGCCTTCGCAATTAGTCATCCATTCGGCCGCCGCACCCGCTGGCATTGGCCAGGCGATGCGAGAGATTTATCCGGATATTCCCGGCACGGCGATTAGCGACCTTCGTGCGAGTCCGGCTTTTCCGGATCGTCCGTCGGTTCTGGAGCCTGTGAGTTCGTTGGAAGTGGGAAGCTATGGGGAGAATTACGGGCAGCGCATCTCGGGTTTGTTATGGCCTCCGGTGACGGGCGAGTATCGCTTCTATATGGCTTCGGATGATGGAGGCGAATTTTATTTGAGCACAGACGAGTTGCCAGCGCATGCGGTTAAGATCGCGTCGGAGCCCAGTTGGGCAGTATTCCGCGACTTCCAGGGCTTAGATCGTCGGAATCCGACACAGCCAGAGAACCGTTCCGCCGCGATTTCGTTGGAAGCAGGGCGTGGCTATTACTTTGAGGCGTTGATGAAGGAAGGCGGTGGGGGGGATCATTTGTCGGTGGCGTGGCAGTTACCCGGCGGGCAGCCACCGGTGAATGGGGCTGAGCCGATTTCCGGTGCCTATCTGAGTCCGATCACGAGGCCGTTGGTGAAACCCCTCATCGTTGCGCCCCCGGTGAGTAGCACGTTTGCTGTAGGACAGTCGGAAACGATCAGCGTTGGAGTGGTGGGCCTTGAGTTGACGTATCGCTGGTTGAAGTCGGGTGTTCAAATTCAGGATTCGGACCGTATCTTTGGCTCGCGCAGTGCGGTGCTCACATTCCGCCCGTTCGTAGCGGAGGATGCAGGAGATTACACGGTGGTGGTGGAGAATTCTGCGGGTTCGACGGAGAGCCTGCCTGTGACGTTGACCGCGCGTGGGAATGCGGACTTCACCCAGCTCCCCGTGGCGAGTCGCGTGACTCCGGACACGGGTAAGGCTGGATTCAGCGCGTTCACTTACCAGGTTGGGGTTGGGCAAGTCGATACGCTTCATCGTGCGGAGAGACAGATTTTGGGGCAGTTGAAAGACAGCCAAGGCGCCGTGTTGCCCAATGTGGCAAACCTGACAGGGGCAGGCTTGAGTGGTCGGTTCGATGTGCCTGGAGTCGTCAATTTTGGAGACATCACTGGTGGTTTCATGGGGCGATTTGGAAGCGACGATGCGATTCCTGGGCTACCTGGGCAACTCGGACATTTCAACGACGTCGCGATGGAAGTCATCACGTATTTGGACTTGCCGCAGGGGGTGGTGCGGATGGGGGTGAATTCGGACGACGGCTTTGAGGTGTCGGCTGGGGTGATCAAGGACCTGTTTGATCGGACGATCTTGGGGCGTGTGGATGGCGTGTCGGGTTCGAGTTCGCGCATCTTCGACTTTTACGTGCCTGAGGCTGGGGTGTATCCGTTTCGGGTGCTTTGGGAGCAGGGCCAAGGAGCGGCGGGTTTGGAGTGGTTTACGGTCAAGCCTGACGGGACTGCGGTCTTGGTCAATGACACGGCGAATGGGGGGTATCGGGCCTATCGTGAGATTATGACGACCGAGCCCAGGGTATCGGTGGCCGTGGTGGAGCCGGACCGTGGGGCTCGTGAGGTGAAGCTTACGGAGCCAATCCGTATCACGCTTTTGGATCCGGGGGTGGGGCTGCAAAGCGTGCACATGCAGGTACAGGGGGTGACGGTGGTGCCTACGATTACGGTGGAAGGTGGGCGGGTGACGATGGTGTACACTCCGTCGGCGTTGTATCCACCGGACACGGATATCCCGGTTCGATTGAGTTTTAGGGAGACGACGGGAGCAGTGCATGATGTGCAGTGGAGTTTCCATAGCTCGGTATTGGCGCTGAACAGCCTGTTCATTGAGGCGGAGGATTTTGATTTCGGGAAGGGGCAGCGGGTTCAGAACACACCGATTGGGATGACGGGTCCGTATGCGGGTGGGGCCTACCAGAACCGAGGCACGGGGCTGTTGGGGGTGGCGGGCGACGGCTCGGACTATGGCATCGACTACTTTGAGGCCGCCTCGGATAATTTGAGTCCGGTCTATCGGCCTCAGACTGGGGTGGAGGTGAACGAGAGAACTCTGATCCCGATGCGGGCTTCGCGCGGCACGTTTGAGGTGCAAGTGGCCTACCAAGTGGGGTGGAACGACGCGGGGGATTGGTATAATTACACGCGGGAATTCCCGAGGCAGAGTCGGCAGTATCGCGTTTTCGCGTCGCTGTCGTCGGGTGGTGCGCCGATTTCTGCGGAGTTGGGGCGTGTGGTTTCGGGTGTGGGAACGACGCAACAGACGGTGGAGACACTCGGTTGGTTTATTCCGGGTCGGAGCACGGGGGGGTATGACAACATGGAGTTGTTTGAATTGACCGACACGAGTGGATCTCCGGTGCATGTGACCCTTGGGGGGACAAATACGATCCGATTTACGACACTCCCAGGGAATTTGGACGTTGATTACTTGGCATTTGTGCCGATTTCCGGGACGGAGATTGAACCGCCGACGATTACATTACCTCCGGTGCCCGTGACGGTATTTGTGGGAGGGGAAGTGCGTTTGTCGGTTCAAGCGAGTGGTCCAGGGCCTCTTCAATACCAGTGGAGGAAGGGGGTTTCGAACATCCAGGGGGCGACTGCGGCCTCGTATACGATACCCCGTGCGGGGCTAGGGGATGCGGGCGACTACTCCGTGGTGGTGAGCAATGCTGGGGGCGAAACGACATCGACTGCGGCGGTCTTGCAAGTCAAGGAATTCACGGGAGTGCCTGTGGAGTTGCGGGTGGGGCAAGTGTCGGGCGGAAGTGGTTCGACGTTTTCGGTGCCGGTTCGAGTGCGGGGCTTTACGGGGGTCAGTTCGGTGCAGTTTTCAATGCATTGGGATCCGGCGGTGGCGAGCTTTGTGAGCGTGTCTGGATTTGGACTGGATGGGTTGGCGGTAGGCAGTTTCAACCTGACGCAGGCTGGGAGCGGGTTCTTGACGCTTTCCTGGGATGACCTATCGGGAATTGGTCGGACTCTGGCTGACGATTCGATGGTGTTCCAGCTCGACCTGCACGTTCACGCGGGGCCAGGAGTCAGCTCGGTGGTGAATCTGGATGGGTCACCAACCCCGGCGGAGGTCTCGAATGTGGCGGGTGACGTGATTCCGTATTTGTTGACCGGGGGAGGGATCACGGTGTTGAGCACGGTGGAGTTGGCTGGAGTCACGCGCTACTATGCGAATGCGAATCTCTTGGTTGCGGGGGTCGAAGTCGGGGTGACCGGAGGGAGTAGCGTGTCGACGGTGACATCGGTTGGGGGAGCTTATTCGTTCCTGTTGAACGCGGGGCAGGACTACAATGTGACGGCGACGAAGACATCGGATGTGCCGGCGGCCCAGGGGGTCACGACACTGGATATTACTCTCGTGCGGCGTCAGATTCTGGGCATTGCGCAACTCGATTCGCCTTACAAGATCTTGGCGGCGGACGTTAATCGGTCGGGCAATGTTTCGACTTTAGATATCACGTTGATGCGGCGCGTGATCTTGGGCATCACGAACAACTTTCCGGGTGGTGCGTGGCTATTCGTGCCTTCCAGCGTGACGTTTGGCAATCCATCGGCGCCTTGGGGTTACGATCCGGTTCGGCGCTACACGGGGTTGACGACGCCTGCCAGCGGGCAGGATTTTATTGGAGTGAAACTGGGCGATGTGAACGGTTCGTGGACTCCAGTAACGACCGCTCCACCTCCGCCTTCTTCCTTGGATTTGAATATTGATTCGGGTCGGGACGTGAGCTTGGTGCTTCCGAACCTGAAACCACCAGTCGACAAGGGTGTTGGGCAGCAGGGGCTTCAGTTGTCGGTGGACACGGTGTCGGCAGGGGTGGGTGAGGAGTTTAATGTGCCGGTGCGTGTGAGCGGTGGGGAGCGACTGAGGAGTCTCCAGTTCAGTTTGGGATGGAATCCAGCGGTGTTGCAATTGGTGCGCGTTGGATCGTATGGCGTGCGCGGTTTAGGGGAAGGCAACTTGAACCTCCAAGCGAGTACGATGGGGCGGTTGAGCCTCTCTTGGGATGATCCAGAAGGGCAAGGCATTGTGCCGGGCGTGGGGCCGGGGATGGAATGGATGCGCCTGACTTTCCGCTCCCGTTCCGCGAAGCCTTCGGCCGGCGTGGTAAGGTTCGTGGCGTCGCCGACACCGGTGGAGGCGGTGGTGGGGGATGCGGCGGTGCCGACGAATGCGCGGGACGGATGGATTTGGATGGGGCGTGCGGCGAGTGAGGCGACCTTGGTGTGGCCTGGGTTAGGGGCGGGGTCGGCGGTGAACTCACTGCAGGTTCCGACTTGGGAAGGATTGAAGTCGGTGATCGAAACCACGGCGGATCTTATGAACGTTCCGTGGCGGGAGGTGCAGACCTTCGAAGGGGATGGCACGACGAAGGCATTCCCGGTGGTGACGACGGAGGGTGGGCAGAGCTACTACCGGGTGCGGTTTGAGCCGTGAGTAACGGGTCCGGCCATCGCGGGACGGATCGTGGGTTCCAAGTCATGGAGCGTGGTGTCTAGCGGAGAGCCTGCGGGACTTAGAGCTCCGGAGCGTCCCGCTTTCGCGGGACGCGGACACCCCGGCGGGGTGTCCCTACCTGGGTGTTCCTACCTGGCGCGTCCGTTAGCATTCGCCACGGAGGTCCCATTTGGACTGGCAGGAGGTTTATTCGCGGCGGAGGACGGTGTCGCGTTGGGCCCAGTCGGGATTGGGCTCGGGGTAATCGAGGGTGTAATTGAGCCCTCGACTTTCGGGGCGAGCGAGAGCACAGCGGATGATGAGGTCGGCGACGGTGGCGATGTTGCGCAGTTCGAGGATGTCGCCGGTGACCCTGACGCCCCAGTAGTATTCCTGGATTTCGTCGATCAGATTGCGGATCCGTTTTTGGGCGCGATTGAGCCGTTTGGTGGTGCGGACGATGCCGACGTAATCCCACATGAGACGGCGGATTTCGTCCCAGTTATGAGAGACGACGACCATTTCATCGGGGTCTTGGGCATCGCCGGACTGCCAATCGGGGACGGAGACATCGCAGGGGGAGAGCGGTGAGGAGGTGACACGGGAGGCGGCGCGATGAGCGCAGACGAGGGCTTCGAGGAGGGAGTTGCTGGCGAGACGATTAGCACCGTGAAGGCCTGTGCATGCGACTTCTCCGACGGCGAGCAGGCCGGGGATACCGGTTTGGCCATCGAGATCGGTTTGAACGCCACCGCACTGGTAATGGGCGGCGGGGACGACGGGGATGGGTTCCTTGGTGATATCGATTCCGTGGCGGAGGCAGGTTTCGTAGATATTCGGGAACCGATCCATGACGAAGCGGGCGGGTTTGTGGGTGATGTCGAGGAGGACGTAATTGGCCCCAGAGCGTTTCATTTCGCTGTCGATGGCCCGGGCGACGATATCGCGTGGGGCGAGGGATTTCATGGGATGATAACGGTCCATGAATTCGCGGCCGTGGATATCGCGCAGGACGCCGCCTTCGCCGCGGACGGCTTCGCTGATGAGAAAGGATTTGGCTTTGGGATGGTAGAGGCAAGTGGGATGGAACTGGACGAACTCCATGTTGGCGATGGAAGCGCCGGCGCGATAGGCCATGGCGACTCCGTCACCGGTGGCGATGTCGGGGTTGGTGGTGTAGAGGTAGACTTTGCCGCAGCCTCCGGTGGCGAGGAGGACGACGGGGGCGAGGAAGGTGGAGACAGAATCGGTATTGCGGTCGAGGGCGTAGGCACCGAGGCAACGATTCTCACCTGGGCAGCCGAGTTTGTGACGGGTGATGAGGTCGATCGCGAGATGATCTTCGAAGATTGAAATATTGGATTTGGCGCTGATGGCGGCGAGCAGGGCGCGTTCGATTTCGCGGCCGGTGACATCTTTGGCGTGGAGGATACGGCGTTTGGAATGGCCACCTTCTTTGCCGAGATCGAGTTCGCGAGCTCCGCCGGAGAGGGGGATTTCGCGTTCGGAGAAGCGCATGCCGAGTTCGATCAGTTCGGCGATTCGTGCGGGGCCTTCTTCGACGATGGTGCGGACGACGCGTTCCTTGCAGAGGCCGGCACCGGCTTCGAGGGTATCGCGGACGTGCATTTCGCACGAATCTTCTTTGCTAGTGACGGCGGCGATGCCGCCTTGGGCGTAATTGGTGTTGGACTCGGCGCGGTGTTTTTTGGTGACGATGGCGACGCGGCCGTGATTAGCGACCTTGAGAGCGAAGGAGAGGCCGGCGATGCCGCTACCGAGGACGAGGAAATCGAATTCGAATCTCTGGTTACCCATGTGGGCAAGGACTTAACAATCCTGAGGCGAAAGGGGCAATGAGATTTCCACGACAGCTGTTTTCGAAAGGGGGGATGCGTTGGGTTGGAGGACGATGAAGCGGGGTGAACGCCGCGGTCGTGCATGGGACTAGGGACGCTGGGCATTGGGCGTGGAAGGAGGCCTAAGGTGTTACAGGTGATTTGGCTGATTTGACTAAGGGTTGGGTCGCGGCATGCTGGCAGGGGTGTTGGCGGTCCCAGGGTCCGATGGAGTTTGAAATGGCCCTGACCGGTGGTAGGGGCATGCATTGCGTGGTGGGAAGGGGCTTGATAGGGTTGGGGGCATGAAGAAGCTCCTTTCGGGGTCGCAAGCGGATTTTTTGACGGGACTGGCGGTGGTGCTGCCGGTGGGGGTGTCGTTTGCGTTGGTGATTTGGCTGTTTGGGACGGTATCGGCGATGACGGATGCGTTGCTGTTTTTTTTGCCGAGGCAATGGACCCACGCGGATGCGGGGGTGGGAGGTGTTCGGTGGTATTGGAGTGCGGCGGCGTTAGGGGTGACGTTGCTGCTGTTTGTCGCGATTGGGCGACTGGCACGCTACTACGTGGGTCGGAAGCTGATTGAGCTGCTGGATTTGGTGCTGTCGAAGGTGCCGCTGTTAAACAAGATTCATGGCACACTCAAGCAGGTGAACGAGGCGTTTACGTCGAGCAGTCGGGGATCGTTCAAGAAGGTGGTTTTGGTGGAATACCCACACCCGGGTTCGTATTCGATCGGTTTTGTGACGTCGGAGGAAGTTCGAGGGGTGTGTCCGGAGTTGGGGGCGGATACGGTGGCGGTGTTTGTGCCGACGACTCCGAACCCGACATCGGGATTTTTGTTGATGGTGCCGGAACATCGATTGAAGCCGATGGCGATGAGTGTATCGGAGGGTGTGAAGATGTTGATTAGCTTGGGGGCAGTGACGCCGGGGCATGAGGTGAGGGCGGGAGGAACGGCGATCCGATCTCAATCATGAAGGAGCGAGGTCGAGGGACGATACTGAGGGTTCGGGCGTTGAGTGAGACGAGCCTGGTGGTGCATTGGTTGAGCCATGAGCATGGGCGGATGGCGACGGTGGCGAAGGGGGCGCGCCGGCCGAAGTCGCCATTTTTAGGTCGTTTGGATTTGTTTTACACGGCGGAGTTTGGGTTTCGTCGGAGCGCGAGGTCGGAGCTGCATATATTGACGGAGGTCGTGTTGCGGGAGGTGCATGCGCCGTTGCGTCGGGATTTGGATCATCTGGCGATGGCATCGTATTTTGCGCAATTGATTGAGGTGGCGACGGAGACGGAGACGCCGATACCGGAGGTGGCGGTATTATTTGAGCAGACGTTGGATCAGATAGCGATGGCGGTGCAGCCGAAGATGTTGCAGTTGGGATTTGAGATCCAGCTGTTGAACCTGCTGGGATTGCTGCCGCCTTCGGAGCGAGTGGAGATGGGGATGGGGTCGAGGAAGATATGGGAGCGACTAGCGGGGTTGGGTTTGGGTGAGAATCTGGGGTTGAGGGGGGCACCGGGGCAGGTGATGGAGTTGGACCTTTTGTTGCGTCGGCTGATTTCGGATCAATTTGAGCGTGTGCCGAAGGGGCGTCCAGGGGTTGGGGAGGGGTGAGGGATAGGCCGTGCGGTGGTGGAGCGTTTGGGGGTGAAACCTTGGGTGCAATTGAGCTGCCTCGAAGCTTGTGTGGGGCGGGCAAATGAGTTTAAGGTCGTGGTGTCTCGAGAGCCATTGAACATGAAAAACTGGACCCTTTCCCGTCGACTGACAGGGACAATAACTTTGCTGATCGTCTTGATGCTGGTGAGTCAAGTGATCACATGGTTTGTGGAGCGGCATTACATATCGGCGCAGAGTTTGGCGAACACGCGTCGGGATTCGTTGCTACTGACGACGGCGCGGTTGCGGTATGACATGCTGATCATGAGCGACTCGATGAAGGCCCTCATGCTGTTTCCCGATGACGACATGGAGCGGAACCGGAAGTTGGCGGCGGACAACGATTTGGTTAAGGCTGGGGAAGAGATGAGGGATTTGCTGAAGGACGACCGGGAATTGCTGAGATATTTGGACGAGATTCGGAGTTTTGATTCCAAGACTTTGGATGCATTGGAGAACCGGATCATGGATTTAGCGAAGAAAGATTCGGCTGAGGCGCACCGGGTGTATCGCAATGAGTACCTTCCGGCGCGGGAGAAGCAGGATGGGTTGGCGATTGCTTTTGCCATTCAGGTGCAGCATCGGGCGGCGGGAGAGTTGAAGAATGTGAGGTCGGCGCAGTTGGTGGGATTTGGGGCCATTTTATTTATCGTGGCGGTGAGTGTGGGGTTAGGGCGATCGTTGCATGAATCGATCCAGACTCCGTTAGCGGAGTTGGTGGCGGCGATGAACCGGATGCGGTTGGGGGATTTCACGGTTCGATTGAAGGCGCATCGAGGCGATGAATTTGGGGAGTTGGCGGAGGGATTGAACCGCACGTGCGACGAGTTGGGGGCTTTGGTTGGGCAGGTGCAGAAGGCTGGGATACAGGTGAACACGTCGTTGACGGAGATTTCGGCGACGGCGCGGGAGCAGCAAGCGACGGCGAATGAGATTGCGGCGACGACCACGGAGATTGGGGCGACGGCGAAGGAGATTGCGGCGACCTCGACGGAGTTACAACGGACGGTGAACGAGGTGGCGAAGGTGGCGGACCAGACGGCGGTATTAGCGAACAGCGGGCAGGGCGGATTGGCCCGGATGGAGCAGACGATTCGTCAGATTATGGATGCGGGTTCTGCGATCACCTCCAAGCTGGATGTGCTCAACGAGAAGGCGGCGAACATTAATCAGGTGGTGGCTACGATTACGAAGGTGGCGGATCAGACGAACTTGCTCTCGTTGAACGCGGCGATTGAGGCAGAGAAGGCGGGTGAGTATGGCCGTGGATTTGCGGTGGTTGCGACGGAGATTCGGCGTTTGGCGGATCAAACGGCGGTTGCGACCTATGACATTGAGCAAACGGTGAAGGAGATGCAGTCGGCGGTGGCGGCGGGAGTGATGGGCATGGACAAGTTTTCGGACGAAGTGCGGCGTGGGGTTGCGGAGGTGCAGCAGGTGGGTGGGCAGTTAGGTGAGATTATCCATCAAGTGCAGACCTTGACGCCGCGTTTTGATTTGGTTTCGGAGGGCATGCAAGCGCAGACGACGGGGGCGCGGCAGACCAGTGAAGCGTTATCGCAGTTGGGTGAAGCGGGGCAGCAGATTGCGGAGGCGGCGCATCAATCGAATGCGGCGATTGAGCAGTTGACCCAGGCGGTGGAGCGGTTGCGGGATGGGATTGCGAAGTTCAAGTTGGCGTGAAGTGAGAGGTGGTTGAGGGATGAAGTGAGGCGTCTGTTTTGTGGGCATCTCTCGTTCTACACCGTGCCGGAGGCACGGTGAACTGGCAGATCAGAGATCTGCCCCACGCATACTGGCTTGTGGAGGTTGCCCATGCACACCAGCACGGCGGTGGGACACACGGGTGGAGGGGGTGGACTAAAAAGACTGAATGCGAATTGACAGGTTGTTTGGAAACAATACTGTTCATGTGAACAGTATTTTATGAGTGAAGAGCAACGGGAGCCAGAGTTGACGGAGCGGCAGCGTGAGGTGTTGGACTTTGTGCGGAATCGGCAGGAGGAGATGGGGGCACCACCGACGTTACGAGAGATCGCGGTGCATTTTGGATTTCGGAGCATGAATGCGGCGGCTGACCATGTGCGTGCGTTGCGGCGCAAGGGATTTTTGGAGCAGAACCCGGGGCTAGCGAGGTCGTTGCGGGTGACCGGGGTATTGGGGCATTTGGGGTTACGTCGGATGATCGCGCATGTTCCGATTTATGGAACGATCCCGGCGGGGTTAGCGGAGAGTCGGCAGCAGGAAGCTTTAGGGTGTTTATCGATTGATGTGGGTACGCTGGGGGTGAGAGCTGGGCCGAGGACATTTGCGTTGGAGGTGCGAGGGGATTCGATGATAGGGAAGCACATTGTGGATGGGGACGTGGTGGTCTTGGAGCATGGGATGACGCCGAAGTCAGGGGACGTGGTGGCGGCATTGATCGACAACGAGAGCACGTTGAAGACCTTTATGGTGGAGAAGGGGAAGCTCTATTTGAGGGCTGAGAATCCGAAGTATCCGCAATTGATACCGGCGGAGGAATTGGTGATTCAAGGTGTGATGGTGGCATTGGTGCGGAAGCGGCGTGAGCGCAAGCGGGCCGTGTGAGGATTCGAGCATCTACATTCATCCAGTGAGCGGGAGATTATGAGTGAGGGGGGGCAAGCAGTGGGGAGGCGCAAGGTGTTGCATTTGGATGCGGACGCCTTTTTTGCTTCGGTGGAGCAGGCGTCGGATGCGCGGTTGAGGGGGAAGCCGGTGGCGGTGGGTGGGGAGAAGCGAGGGATTATTGCATCGGCGTCGTATGAGGCGCGGCGATTTGGGATTTATACGCCGATGCCGACGGCGCGGGCGCGGAAGCTGTGTCCGAAGCTGATCATTGTGCCTGGGGACTACGAGAAGTATGAGCAGTTTTCGAGGTGGATGTTTTCGTATGCGTATGATTTTACGCCGGACGTGGAAGTGACATCGATAGACGAGGGGTATTTGGATGTGACGGGGTCGAGGAAACCGCCGTTGGAGATCGCGGAGACATTGAGGCGCGCGATTGGACAATCGTTGAAGCTCACGGTGAGTGAGGGGATTGGGAGCAACAAGCTGGTGAGCCAGATTGCGTCGAAGCTGCATAAACCTGCGGCATTAGCGCAGGTGGAAGCGGGGGAAGAGATATCCTTTTTGCATCCTTTGGAGAACCATTGGTTGCCTGGGATTGGGCCGAAGGCAGCGGGGCAATTGGATGCGGCGGGGTTAGCGCGGGTGGGGCAGATTGCGATGACGCCGGTAGAGTTATTGCAATTGATATTGGGCAAGCAAGCGTTGGTGATTCGGCAATTTGCGAACGGTGTGGATGAGCGTCCGGTGGTGCCGATTCGGGTCTCGGCGAAGACGTATGGGCAGCAGGAGACATTTGGGGTGGACACAACGGATGAAGGGTATGTGGAGGCGGTGTTGCGTCGGATGGCGGACGAGTTGATGTCGAAGGCGCGTGAGGAGGGGCACAGTGTAAGAACGCTGACGGTGAAGGTGCGTTACAATGACATGACGGAGGAGCAGGGAGGGGTGAGTTTGGAGGAGCCGACGGACATCGAGACGGACGTGTATAGCACACTGAGCGGGCTACTGAGGCAGGCATGGCGGCGGCGGGTGAGTTTGAGACTGGTGAGTTTGAAGCTATCGAATTTGCATGCGCGGACGATGCGCGTGGAGTTGCCATTGGACGCGGGTTCGAAGCGGGCTGCGGCGAGGCAGCGACTTGCGATGGCGGTGGACACGTTACGGCGGGAGCGAGGGGCGCGGGTGATTTTGCGGGGGCATGATTTTCGGTTGAGGGAAGGGGCGACGCCGTATTCGGTTGGGGGGGCAAGTGGAGGGGTTGGAGCTGGAGCTGGGGAGAGGAGTGTTGAGACGTTGGATGCGAAGCGGAAGCGGACGGAGGACGGGGTGGGTCGACAACGCGAGGTTGAGGTTGGGGTGGGGGGTAGGGGGAAGCGAGCGGCGAACACGTGTGTGCCACTGAGTGCGCGAAGCTATTATAGCTTTTTGGATTCGACGCTTTCGATTGAGGCTTTGGTGGCGTGGGCGGAGCGAATGGGGAGTCCGGCGGTGGCGGTAGCGGATCAGGGGAATATGCATGGGGTGGTGGAGTTGGCGCAGCGGTGTCGGGCGGTGGGGTTGAAGGCGATTGTGGGGGCGCGGGTGAAGATTGAGGGGGAGTGGGTAGGGCTGCACGTGGAGAACGCGGTGGGATATCGGAATTTATGTCGGATTGTGACGGCGCATGGGGCGAAAGGGGAGTGTGGAGGGGGAGGACGAGAGGACTTGGAAGAGGAGCGAATGGGGGAGAAAGGAGAGGGACGAGCGACGAGGGGGAAGCGTGGGGTGGTGCGGGATTGTGGATTGAAGTGGTCGGAAGTGGAGGCGATCAGCGAGGGATTGTTGGCGGTGGGAGGGGGGGATGATGGGGCGTGGGGGCGTGGGGGGATATGGTGGGATCGATTTCCGGGTCGATGCTATCGAGCCATTGCGAATGAGCGTGATGTGAGGGAATCGGGGCGAAGGCCTGGGGATTCATGGGTAGCCTATTTTCCGGCGCACTACGAGAGTGCTATGGACCGTTGGAAATATGATGTGGTGCAATCCATTCGCACGCTGACGCTGCTGAGGCAGGAGCATTCGGAGAAGCGGTTGGATGGGGCATTTCATTTGAGGGCGGCGTCGGAGTTGCGGGATGTGGAGCGGGAGTGTTCGGGGGCATTGGAGCGGACCTTGGAGATTGCGGAGCGCTGTGTTTTCGAGATGCCATTTGGGGCACCGCAGTTTCCGGCGTTTGCCCCTCCGGATGGGATGAATGCTTCGGCGTATTTAAGGACTTTGGTATTTGAGGGGTTATATCGACGTTATCCGGGTCGGCACGAAGCGATTTGCGGGCAAGTGGAGGAGGAATTAGGGATTATCGCCGAGGTGGGGTATGAGGAGTACTTTTTGGTGATGTGGGATATTTTGCAGGAGTGTCGGCGTCGGGGGATTGAATGGATTACGCGCGGGAGTGCGGCGGATTCGTTAGTATGCTATTGCCTGGGCATCAGCGGGGTTTGTCCGGTGCGGTTTGAGCTGTATTTTCGGCGATTTTTGAACCGGGATCGCATGCGATTGAACAAGCTCCCGGACATTGACATTGATTTTCCGCATGACCGGAAAGATGACGTGATTGATTTAGTATTTGAGAAATATGGGGCGGAGCATGCGGCGGTGGTGGGTGGGTTTTCGACGTATCAGGCGCGTGGGGCGTTTGGGGATGTGGCGAAGGTTTTGGGCATCTCGGAGTATCAAGTGCGGCGATTTACGGAGCATTTTCCATGGACGGGCTCGAAGGGTTTAGCGGCGAAGCTGGAGCAAAGCATTGAATGTCGGGAGTTGCCGATGAAAGAGGAGCCGTATGCGACGGCATTGAGAATGGCGGAATTTTTGGATGGATTTCCGCGTTACGCCAAGATGCATCCGTGTGGGGTGGTACTTTCGCGGGGCAAGATGGCGGATCTGACGCCGGTATTTCGATCGCGGAAGGGATATGCGACCACGCATTATGACATGGACGCGGTGGAAGTGATGGGTTTGGTGAAGACGGATATTTTGGCGCAGGGCGGGCTGGCGGTGATGCGGGACGTGAAGCGGATGTTAATGGAGCGGGGGGTCGAGGTGGATTTGGAACGGTGCGAGGTGGTAGGGCGACCACCTTTATCAAGAGGTTGAATGGTAGGGCTTAAGCTCCAGGTTGAGTGGCGAGGGCATTTTCTTGGAGGTGCTCAAGATTTACGGTTCCGGCGACGAGACAGGAGACTTGGGGGAGGCCGAGGGCGCCTTGAACGCAATCGCGGACTCGACTTTCGACATGGCCTAAGGGATTGGGGTTGGTCAGGTTGCCTGAGAGAAGCGCTTTTTTGAGGAAGACAGCGCGGCCGAGTTCGCCGGCTTTACGGATGACGGACTCTTGGGCGCGGTAATCGATGTTCCAAGCGACCATGATGGCGTCGGAATGTTCCAGTGCGCTCAATCCGCCTTCGGTGGTCATGGTGGAGGCTCCGAAGAACCGGAGCCACCCGCGCTGTTTAAGATCGGCGAGAGTTTGGAGTGCGTCGGAGTTTTGGAGTATATCGAGATCGTTGGGGGGGCAGTGGAGTAGGACGAAGTCGAGGGTGGAGGTTTGGAGTCGTTTTAGACTTCGCGCGATGCTTTGTTCGAGGGCGGTTCGGGAGAAGTCGTAGTGAGATTGGCCGTCGACGAATTCCTCACCGACCTTAGTGATCAGGATAAAGCGATCGCGGCGGCCGTGGAGAATGAGGCCGACGCGTTCTTCGGCGATGCCGTAAGCGGGGGCGGAGTCGATGACATTGATTCCGAGGGTTTCGGCGGTGTGGAGGAGTTGGTGAAGATGGGCATCGGAGGGCAGTTCGAAGGGGGCGTAGCGGATTTTTTGGTTACGGCCCCACTTGACGGTTCCGAGGCCGAGCACGCTGCCGGTGAGATTGAGACGTCCGAAGGTGCGATGAGGAACGAGGCTCATAGCCGTTGCCAGTGGAGGTTTTGCTGCCAGGGGAGTTGGCCGATAGGGGCTTGGGGCAGAGTGTGAGGCGGGAGTGTATGGGGTGGAGAAGACGGAGTGAGCGACTGTTCGGCGAGGTGAGCGAGGACGCGATCGGCGAGCAGTGGGGCATAGACCAATTTGGTAGGCCACGCGAGCGTGGTGTTACCTTGATGGAGGAGGCGTGGTTCGGGTGGGAGCCAGCCTTTTGGGTCACGGGGTTCGGCGCGATCGACGGCGAAGGTGGCCCATTCTTTGGATTTCCAGTCGATGGACGGGAGGATGCTTTCCATTTCGGTGCGGGCGAGCTGAAGGGTTTCGAGAGGGGAGCGGGAGGCCCCTTTTTCGGCGATTTCGCCACCGAGGTACCAAGTCCAGGCGTTGTGATGGGGGTGGGCTGTGATGGTGACGCGGGGCTTGGGACTCGCGGTGACGCAATGGCCGTAGAGAGGCGATTCGAGATTGCGGACGAGCACCATGCGGAGGGGGCGGCGTTGGGTGATTTCTGGGGGGAGACCGAGGGCTGTGGCGGCGGACTCGTTGCCGGAGCCGGCGGTGAAGACGAAGGCGGAGGCTTTGAGATGGAGGGTTTGGCCGAGGGCGGAGTCGATGGTGAGAGCTTGGATACCGAGTTGGGGGTTGGGGTTGAGATGATAGTCACGGATGGCACCGGCGATGGTGCGATTGGAGAGTGGGGCGGCGAGCGCTTGGACGACGGATTGGACGTCCATGATCCCTTCGCGCACTTCGTAGAGGGCACCGGAAGGAGGGTTATGGGAGAGAGTGGTGGGCCATTCGGGTTTGGGGACTTCTCGCACATCGCCTTGCATGGCTTTGCCGGCCATGGCGGAGGTGAAGCTGCCGATGACGCGGTCGCGGGACCAGAGGTATTGGTTTTGGGCCAGCATTTGGACGGAGGACAGGTCGAGTTCTCCGGAGCCTTGGATGCACTTCATCCAGCGAGGAGGGAGAGCTTTAAGTTGGAGTGCGATTTCGCGATTGGAGCCGTCGATGCCGTATTTAACGCCGCTGTGAAGGATGCCTTGGGAGGCGAGGGTTTGCGCGCCGCCGAGGGCGGAGGCTTCGAGTACGAGAACATTCCAACCGGCTTGGAGCAGGCGGTTGGCGGTCCAGAGGCCGGCGATGCCGCCGCCGATGACCAGGATATCGCAGTGAATAGGATCCAGCATAGAGGCTGAGTTGATTACCGAGGGCGCACGGGAAGGCTGTGACGGACCCTCCCGAGAGCGGACGGGGAGGCAGTGTTACGTGGGGGCGGGGTTGTGTCACTTAAAAATCGGGATGCGGGCAGGGATCGGCGGTCCCCGGGGAACATCGTGGAGCGATCTCATCTACCTGGGGCTGGTGTTGTGAGCGAGGATCGAGTATCGGGTGGGTTGTGCTGCCTGTTGATAAATTGCGATCGCCTGTTTTTGCCACGACCTGCTGGACCCAGGTTTTGGTGGCTGGGGATGCGAACGATCCTTCGGCGGGGGTGGCTTTGGAGCGGCTCTGCGGCATGTATTGGTTTCCGCTGTATGCATTTGTTCGGCGCGAGGGATATGGCGCGGATCAGGCCCAGGACTTGGTGCAGGGCTTTTTTGCGCATCTGTTGCGGCGAAATGATCTTTCTGGGCTGGTGCGAGGGGAGGGGAAATTTCGATCCTTTTTGCTGAAGGCACTCACGCATTATCTCATCAACGAGCGTGAGCGGGATCGGGCTCTCAAGCGCGGAGGGGATCGGGTGATCGTTTCGATCGACGATGAGGGTGCGGAGGATCGATATCAGCGCGAGCCGTTCCATGAGGATACTCCGGAGAAGCTTTTTGAACGACGCTGGGCACTGGCCTTGTTGGATACAGCGATGGTCGAGTTGGAACGGGAGCAAGAGCGGGCGGGCAAGGGAGGAAGCTTTGCACACCTTCGGCCCTTCCTCAGCCGAGAACCCGATGTGGGGGAGTATGCCGAGATTTCGACGCGCCTCGAGCTACCGACCGGGGCGTTGGCCGTGGCGGTGCATCGGTTGCGTCGGCGCTACCGAGAGCTTGTGCGGGCGGCGGTGGCGGAGACGGTGGAGGGGCCGTTGGAGGTGGAGGCGGAGATGAGGCACTTGATGGCGGCGCTGGGTTGAAGATATAACGTAATCGGAGCGGCCCGTATCTGCGGTAATTTTTGGCATGAGCGAAAGAACCTGTTCCCGTTGTTTGACGCGCCTGGGGGAAGGTGCGCTTACGGAGCAATGTCCTAGGTGTTTGGGAGTGATGGCTTTTGGTTTGGAGCCAGAGGATCAGGTTTCGAGTTTTCATCGGTCCGGGGATTACGAGTTTGTGCGGGAGCTCGGGCGAGGTGGAATGGGGGTTGTTTATGAGGCGCGGCAGTTAAGTTTGAATCGACGGGTTGCGATTAAGATGCTTCCGTCGGCCTTATACGGCGGGGAGCGTCACCGGATGCGGTTTGATGCGGAGGCGAACCTTGCGGCGAGTTTGCGCCACCCGAACATCATTACGATTCACGAGGTTGGGGAGTTGGATGGACAGCCGTACTTTGCGATGGAGCTTATCGACGGGCCTTCGTTAGCGGACTTGATTCGGGAGGGGGCTTTAGGGGCAAAACGGTCGGCTCGTTACGTTCGACTGATCACGGAGGCCATCGCGCATGCGCACGCGCACGGGGTTTTGCATCGGGATTTGAAACCATCGAACGTCCTGATTAACCGCTTAGATCAACCGATGGTGACGGATTTTGGTTTGGCGAAACAATTGGATTCGACAACGGATCTGACACGGACTGGCGAAGTGATAGGGTCGCCGAGTTACCTCCCCCCGGAGGGCATTTCGGGGGGGAATGTTGGGCCGTCTGGGGATGTTTACGCTTTGGGGGTGATTCTTTACGAATTGCTGAGCGGTCGACCCCCATTCATCGCCGAGACGGTGGCGGCGACACTTCAACTGGTGTTGGAAAGGGAACCGATTCCCCTGCGTCAGATCGTCCCGTCTGTGCCGCGCGATTTGGAGACCATCTGTCTGAAGTGTCTGAGCAAAGAGCCGGTTGGGCGTTATCGAGGCCCGGCGGAGTTGGCGATGGACCTTGCACGATATGAGGCGGGCACTCCGATTGAGGCACGGCCCGTATCGATCTTGCGGAGGGTGGTGCTGTGGAGTCGACGGAACCCTGTGGTGGCGGCGTTGGGTTTGCTTTTGTTGTTCTCGGTGGTGGGAGGATTTGTGGGGGTGTTAGCCCAATGGAATCGAGCGCGGCAGAGCCATGAGGATATGCGATTGAGCCTTTATGCGGCGGACATGGCGATGGCAGCGAACGCGGTAAGACAGGGGAACCTTGGGGTTGGTCGTGAGCTTTTGGCTCGGCATGCTCCGAGCGGGGTAGGGGCATCGAGTCTGGAGGGTCAGAGTGGTGGGAGCCAGGCGTGGGCGGCGGAGCCTTCGCGTGGCGTGGACCTTCGCGGATTCGAGTGGCGACTGCTGTGGCGACTGTGTCGAGGCGAGGAGTTTGCGACGCTTGGGACGCATTCGGGTACGATTACGGCGGTAGCGATCTCGGGCAATGGACGATGGGCTGCCTCGGGGGGGGAGGGCCGTGCAGGAGATTCGGGGTCGACGCTGCGTTTGTGGGATTTGTCTGGCCGAGTTGAGGGGGCAGCGATATCGGACGCAGGGAATATTGGGTCTCTGATGTTCACGGCCGATGGGGGAAGGCTCATTTCGACAGGCAGTCGGGGGTTACGGTATTGGGATGTTCAGACGGGTAAGGAAGTAGGAGAGGGCACGCCTCTGGAGGCGTATACGGCCGGTTTCGCTGCGGGTGCTGGGGTGCTAGTGACTTCGCCGTGGCATCCTTCGGGTGGTGCGACGGACGTTCCGCTGACGCTCCACGATTTGAGGACGGGGCAGCGTCGATCACTGCCGGTTGGGGGGTGGTTTCCGGCTGTGAGCCCTGATGGGCGTCGGCTTGCGTTCTTGGATGCGGGTCGAAACGTGCAGCTTTGGGACTTGGTGAAGCTTGAACCTGTGCGGACGGTGGCGACGAACCGATTGCTGTATACCCTGCGGTTTTCTGGGGATGGACGATTTTTGGCGGCGGCAGGTCGGATGACCCATGCGAGGATATGGGATCTCGATCGAGTGGATGTGGGGGTGAGGCTATTCCCGCATGAGCGAAACGTCTGGTTTGCGGATTTCACGCCGGACGGGCGGACGCTGGTGACGACGAGTTCGGATCAGATGATACGGCTTTGGGACATTGAGAGCGGCGAGGTGCGTTTGGAGTTACGGGGACATGGGAACGAAGTCCGATCGGCGGCTGTGGCTCCCGGGGGGCGAAAGTTGATTTCGGGGGGCAAGGACCGTTTGGTGAAGCTGTGGTCATTGGACGCGGGTTTGGGGGACTTTCGGACGGAACAAGACGCGGGCGTCAGGCCAATGTTTTCGCCGGATGGCGATCGAATGGCGAGCTTGGTCACGCGGGGTGGGGAGACGCTCACGACAGTTTGGCGTTGGGAATCAGGGATCGGCCAGGCGGGTAGGGGAGGGGTTGTGACGAACGGTGGGTCTGGATTGAGGCCGATTCGGGTGGGAACGGTGCCTGGGAAGGCGATCGGATTTGGGGATGGAGGGGAGAGAGTCTTGGTGTATCGGTCGGACTTGGGGAGGTTGGAGTCCTGGTTGCCTGGGGCTGTGGAGGCCGAACGTTCGGTCGTATTGGAGAACGTTGCGAGAGGATCAACGTTCGAGCACACGACACTTTCGGGTGATGGGTTGACGGTCGCCATGGGGGACGGACAAGGGCGGATATGGTTGTGGGACGTGGGGCGAGGATCGTTGAGGCGGCGCTTCGAGTTTCCAGCACTGATGGCGGAGTCGATGGATCGTCGGCGTTTTAGTCGTCGATATTTTAGCACGATTGCCTTGGACAAAGAGGCGCGGTGGGTGGCGGTGGGCATGTATTCGGATGTGGATGTGTGGCTATGCGACGTGGGGACGGGGGAGAAGCGTCGTTTGGTAGGCCACCGGGATTGGACCTCGGAGGTGACTTTTTCACCGGCGGGAGATGTATTAGCGAGTGGGAACGTGGATGGAACGATCCGGTTGTGGGACGTGATGCGTGGGGTGGAGAGGGCGGTATTGCCAGGGCATTTGGAGGAGACGACGGGGGTGGCCTTTTCGGCGGATGGGAGGACTTTGGCGTCGGTGAACCATGGATTGGAGATGAAACTGTGGCATGTGCCGACGCGGCGGGAGATCGCAGTGTTTCCGCTGTTACGCGTAGGCACGAGGATCGCGTTTTCTCCTGGGGGCCAGAGATTGGCGTTGAACGATGTGGATGGCCATGTGGTGGTCTGGGAGTCTCCGAAGACGCGGTAAGAAATCGTTTAACAATGTGTAATCGAGGGTGGTGAAACCTGCTGTAGGGATCATGCACAGCTTCCGTGATGGCAGGAGAACGCGACATCCCCGATTCCTGGGGGGGGGGAAGGCTCGCGATTTTATCGGCTGCGATGTCTTTAAGGCGTGGGGCTCAATAACGAGAGGAATAGTTTTATGAGGAATCGTACACGGCAGGCGGAGTTGAGGGACGTTGCAAGGGGCGGATTACCGGGGTTTTGGAGGGAGAAGATTTGGTGGGGGATGACGCGGGTGCTGCTCCTGATGGTGCTGGCAAGTGGGATTGGGAGTGTCGAGGTGGGGGCGGGCGTGGCTGGGCATCCTCGGCTGTGGGTGCGTGGGGAGGATCTGTCGCGGCTGCGTTCTTGGGCGAGGCAGGACAACCCGGTTTACGTGGCGCTAACGGAGTTGGCGGCGGAGTGGAAGATGGACATGGACGGACGACCGGCGCAGGAGGGTGTGCCAGCTGAACCGTCTCGGGTGCCTTCGGAGGACACGGGCGACTGGCAACCGGAGACTTACGCGACCGAAAAATACGCGCAGCTATTTGCTTTCATGTCGTTGATATCGCCGGAGGCTACGGTGCGGGAGGACTATGCACGACGAGCGCGGACGCTGTTGATGCACGTGATGGACAGAGCTGTTTTGGGCGTTGCGGAGGGGGTTCCATTTCGGAGGGCGGGATTTTTTACGGAGGACTCGAACCGCGCGCGCGCGTTGGGTGAGGCATTTCCCCTGACGGTGGACTGGATCTATCCGTCTCTTAGCGCGGCGGACAAGGCGACGATTAGGACGGTGTTTTTGCGGTGGTCGCGAGAGATTGTGGACGCTGGTTACCATCATCCGGAGCCGGTCGGCGTGGTGAATGATCGAAGGTTGATTGCGGATCGGTTGGCGGTGCGTTGGAGTTGCAACAACTACTACACGGCATTTACGCGAACTTTAGGCCTGATGGGGATGGCATTGGATCGGGAGGATGATGCGGGAGGGAAGTTGGGCGAATCTTTGCGAATTGCGACGGGTTCCTGGCTTTATGTGTTGGATGAGTTGATGCGGACCGATTGCGCGGGCGGGATGTTTGCGGAAGGAGAGGAGTACAGCCCTGCATCGACAGGGTATTTGGCGCAGTTCATGTGGGCGTTGGAGACAGCGGGGGAGGACGATGCGGCTCGGTGGGGTCGGCAGGTGCGGTGGGAAAATAACCCGTTTTGGGAGGAGTTGTTGCCGGCCTACTTCAATTCGATCACGCCGGGGCAACGTGTCAACCCGGCCTATGACTATCTGGGTCCGGTGTATGAGACCGCTTCTTATGGAGATCAGGAAGAATATTTTCCGAGGGATCGCATCGCACTGCTAGGCCCGCTGGGTTTGCATGCGCGCCGTGTTGGGAACATGGATCGGTGGGCTGCTATTCGGTGGGCCCAAGAACACCTTCAACCCGGAGGTAGCGGGAACTTGACTACGCGTGTGCGCGACTCGAATACGTCGACGCATGGCATCTTCTATTTCTTACTCTTTGATCCGACGACCCCGCCGGTGGTGGATATGAGGTCACGATTTCCGAAGACGCATTATGCGCCGGGGATCGGGCGCCTGTTGACCCGGACGAGTTGGGGTGCGGACGCGACATGGTTTACACACAAGCTCAGCTGGACGGGGATTGACCATCTGAACGGGGATGGGAACCAGTTTGAGTTTTATCGTCGGGGCGAGTGGTTGACGAAGGAACGAGCGGGGTATGATTTGGATGCGGGATCGTCGGACAACCACAACACTCTGGCGATTCAGAATGATGATCCGGGTCGGGATCCCGAGGACTATCGATCGATTGAGTGGGTGCGAGGATCGCAATTCCTTTATGTGGCTGGAGATCCTACGATGTTGGCGAGGAGTGAGAACGAACGATATGCCTACGCGTTAGGAGATGCGACGGCGCTCTATAACTATCCGGAGGCGAACGTGGTGGATGTGACGCACGCGAGTCGATCGATTGTATGGCTTAAGCCGGATCACATTGTGGTTTACGATCGAGCAGCGACGGGTAAGGAGGGACGGTTCAAGCGATTTTGGCTGAATCTTCCGGCGTCGGCGGAGGTGAACGGGGATCGGGCGCGGATGACGACCGCGACAGGGCAACGATTATACGTAAGGACTCTGTTGCCGACAGGGGCGGTGCCGACGGTGGAACGGAATCCGGACACGCCGATCCGGGGTGATGTTGCGAAGGGAGAGCCGATGCTCTATCGAATGCGCGTCGAGGCTCCCGGGCATCCGCGTTCGGCGAGGTTCATGCATGTTCTGCAGGGGACAGACGCTGGAGTCGGCGCGGACGAGACGGAGTTGATTCGATCCAGCGCTGGAACGGAATATGACGGAGCGGTGGTGGGGACGGTTGCGGTGCTGTTTCCGGTGCAAGTTACGACACCATTCTCGGCCGTGACGTATGCGGTGCCTGAACGGGTGAGGACGCACCTGGTGACGGGTTTGGTGCCTGGCGGAGCTTACTCCGTGGATCGGGCCCGAGTTGGGTTAAATGAAACGGTCACGGTGCGGGTGGGCGGGATTGAAAGGGCTGATTCGGGTGGGGTTCTGACGATCGAGAGACGAACGTCGTCGGTCCATACGATCAAGCTTTCGGTGCTCGGGCGAACGGTGAACCTGAGGATCGAGGGCGAAAATCTGGGGTCGGTGCGGGTGCAGTCGTCGAAGGATCTTAGAACTTGGTTGGAGCTCGGGACGGTCCGAGCTGAGGCCTCTGGGGATTACAATTTTGGAGCCGTTGCCGTCGAGAGCGGGAACACGGAGGCGCGGTTTTATAGGGCTCTCTCACCTTAGATCGGTCCATCGTGGGGGGCGACCACTGCGTTGTTGATCGTCGGTTGCAGCCCTGGGCTTAAGCCTACGATTTGGCTGTCGGTTAGAGTTTATGATTCCCCCCGCGTGAGCAGGAAGGAAGTGCTTCGGCGGTGGTGACAGAATAAATTCCACCGCCTGGGCATTTGATTTGGGTATTGATCGCTGAACGCAAGTGCTTGTTCGGGCCACCCGAAACGTCTTTTAGGCTTACGGCGTCGAATGACCCCTTACGATTCTCAGCGGCCCATTGTTCGATGGCGCTTTCGATCTGTCTCAGATTGGAGATACAGAGATCATTTTGCGCCTGGTCACGTGCGCGAACGAAGTGGGGAATTGCGATCGAGCATAAAAACCCTACTACCCCTACAGTGGTCAGCATTTCGGTGAGAGAGAACCCGCAGGATCGAGTCTTCGGGTTGATGGCAGGGTTCGTTTTCATAATTGTGGGGCTGGATTCGGCTCGTTCGGGGCGAGGGTAGAATCGCCTCACGGGCACCGGTTCAATTCATCAAGCGAATGGGTTTGTGTGGTTGATTGTTGTTCGTGGGTTACGCTACCCCTTCTCGGCGGGGTGCGTATGCAATCGATCTGTTAGCGTTACGGAAATGTCAGCGAGCGTTTGGTGTGGTGTTTCGGCTCTAGACAGCTCCGGAGTCAAAACCTCGCGCACAGGGTTCGTCAACCAGAGGGGAGCATGACGAGGGGAGATGCCGTGTGAGGGCACACGGCCAGTTGTGTTCGGCACTCTGAATGCTGTTCGGGCTTCGGACGAACTAATCGATAGGATTAAGTATCGGGGAGAGGTTGGGAAAGGAGAGGGAAGGAAGCGCGG
>Ga0172367_10001099_pt1 | contig 40592 bp, 35 predicted proteins | sample Lak10m_FD_114542 | JGI IMG/M metagenome (GOLD analysis project Ga0172367, IMG submission 114542) | Freshwater microbial communities from Kabuno Bay, South-Kivu, Congo - kab_022012_10m | ecosystem: Environmental > Aquatic > Freshwater > Lake | place: Democratic Republic of the Congo: South-Kivu... | reverse complement strand
CTTTCCTCTTCGGTAGGACGTCCAGACGAAACTGAAATAATTCAGTAACCTTGGGATTATACTTTTTGATCTCGAAACATAGATTCCTGCACGATATACCTTAATGCCATCAATGACCTCTTCCTTGATCTTTCCGTTTCGATAGTCTTCGAAGATATCCATTTTCGGATAGTTGGGCATAGCCGTCAACACTTCAACCTCAATTCCAGATGCTTTCAATCTAACGGCCAATTCATGCAACCTGTTTTGAGGAGCACCAATTTCGGGTGGATAATATTGAGTAAGGATCAACAGTTTCATACTATGTAAGCTTTTTCCTGAATTTCCAGTCGGTGAGTAACATGCTCAACAGGAATGAAAAGAAAATAATCCCAACTTGTCGTTCGAGGTATGATTCAAATAAACAAGTGATAAAGGTGAGCACCAAAAATCCATTTAATACAAGATCCTCCTGACTTTGCACCTTTTTCCAGGCGAACATAAAAATGGACAAAAGAATACCCATTCCGAGGACACCCAATGCCACGCCTGTTTGCAAAAACTGATCATGTGAGTTGAGTTCCTTTTCAGCAAAAAGATCATAGCCATGAGAACGGTAGACTCTGAAAAGTTCATCCTTCACATCGCCTGTTCCAACACCAGTTGGCTCACTTCCAATAAGCTCTGAACTGAATTTCCACACGATGATCCGCACGGTATTGGATTCATTCCACCGCTGATGCGTTTGAACGAACTTATCAGGGTTACTGAAATAGTCTTTCACCGTATCGGCCGTTTTCTGAAAATCGCTCGACAAAGAAGGAATTTTTTGGATCGTTAAAATAGCTGCAAACAGTAAAACAGGGACAACAGCAAGAAGACGCCATTTGCGTTTCGAAATGATCCACCAAAGCGCACCTGCTGCTATGAGAACTGCTAATGCAATCAAGGTGCTCAAGGAGCGCATATAGTACACTGCGATGAGTGCAAAGAACACATAAACCGCTTTGATCATCCATGATTTAGGCCAGGTAATGTTTCTCTCGATCATTAGAATTCCGCCAAAAACATACAACAATGAAAGATATGTGGCATGCATATTAAAACCGAATTGGTCGTTGCGAAAGCAAATCTCACCTCCATTCATTTTACACCAGAACGCTCTTCCAAAAGAGATGAGCATAGATAGCGCTACGCCCAGAATAATGCCATCCTTGACTTTTCGCATCATGTCCTGATGCCACTTTCCTGATAACATTATCGCCATGAGTGGAAAGAGTAAAAAAGACAATTTTGATTCTACGTCTCGTCTACCGTAATCCATATTTGTCGAAAAAAGCAGCCACAAGAGGTACATGAGAAACAAGGATCCCAGAGCATAAAGAGGAAAATCAAAGCGCGTAAACTTTGGTTTTGACCAAAATGGCACCGATGATACCAAGGCAAGTAAAATGAACGGTACGATCAGTTGATCCCTTACGACGAGCACGACACCAATTAAAAGCAAGCTCCACGGAAATATGTTAGAAAGCAGACTCTTCATCATTTTTCCAGTAATTCGTTATAAAGGGTCAATTGCGATTCCAGATTAACGTTGAAATCATAGTGTTTTAAAACCAATTCTCTTCCTTTCTGCCCCATCTCCAATCGTAATGTTTTATGTTCCGCAAGCAACTGCATTTTAGAGACAACTTGTTTTATGTCGTCCGCATTCACTAAAAATCCGGTTTGTTGATCAGAAACAACTTCTTTCAATCCACCCACATTCGCCGCAATGACAGGAAGTTGCATGGCTGAAGCCTCAAGAATTGCAACACCAAAACTTTCACTCCTTGACAATGCCATAAAGATATCCAAACGTTCATAGGCCTGAATGAGTTTATCTCCACTCACAAAGCCCTTAAAATCTACTTTTTCATCGAGATTCAAAGAGTGCACTAATTGGTGAAGAGCTCGATCCTGACTACCAGAACCATAGATTTCCAGCACAGCATCACTCGAAACATTGTTCACAAAAAAATGAAACGCACGGATCAGACGATCGATCCCATAAACCGTTTCAAGCGCCTTAACGGTACCAAAGACAATTCTTTCATTCTTGTTTTCGGCTAAACGATTGAACCGGGCCGCATCGATTCCAAATGGAATTAAGTTTACGTTTTTATTCGTGTATGCTCCGAGTTCATTTGCCATATCCTTACTTGTGGAACAAATCATTGTTGCCTTCCTAAGGACAAACTGCAAGATCCATTTTTTGGGCAAAGCTTCCTTTGGAAAGGAATAGACATCTGTTCCCCATACAGAAACGACGTAAGGCTTAAAACCAGTAAGTGCCCCAATAAAACCATAACTGGAAGCATAATGCGCATGCAAAATATCTGGTTTGAATAAAGCAATAGCCCTCTTTAACTTTTGCAAATAGGTGAAATAGCGCAGTTTTTCGGTGATCTTTTTTCCTGAAATAGATTCTTCGGGTTGAAAAAGCAACTCAATCGATGCATTTTCGAGAATCCAGTTGGACCGCATACGGTTAAAGCTGAAAACCCCTACCTTGATCCCTCTGGAAGCCAAGCCTAACGCCCACTTTTCTGTGTGTCCCGAACCGGCATCTGCAAGGAGAAGTACTTTCATTTAAAGCAAATATCGGAAATTTGCCGTGTATACGATCAATCTTGTTCGGGCAGTGCTGTCTGTTCTGTGTGAATATCGGTCAGAACAATATAGCACAAGAAGAATGAAGCATAGGCTACCACAAAATACACCCAACTACTGATCATTATCGTGCCTGTAAGTAACGCGAAACAAAAAAGTATAATTGTCAATCTCTTCCGTCGATCAGAGCGTTTATAACCTTTATAGAGATTCCAGAATATCCATAGCATTGGAAACAGAATGACGATACCAAAATCCACGAGCAGTTCGAGGATATAATTGTGCGCATTCAATGACGTTCTTTGCGCACTATCCACTGATTTGTTGCGATTCATCATGTTGCGGGTGAATCCACCTGCCCCTGAACCGAGAATAGGATGTTTAGAAAAAATCTCAAGTCCGGACAGTACTAATTGTTTGCGTGAATCTGTAGATCCCTGATGCTGATAACAATGGTCCGGAAAACGGTCCGAAAATACACTTTTACTAACCAGGGCAACTTCCTTCACTTTTTTAGAGCCCAAGGGAAAAACATAGAGGCCATCCGTGAATACCACAAGTAAAAACAAAAAAGGGATCAATCCCGTTTTAGTACTTCTCATTTCAGATATGACAAGGGCCATTACGATAAGAGCCGCCACAGTAAATCCCAGTCTGGACCCGGTTGCCAGAATGAGCAACAAACCTATTGTTCGAAGAACATTTCTGAATAGCGCATGATTGATGTACCCTGACAAGGGTAAGCCCAGCAGGAGTACCAACGCATAATTATTTTGATTCCAGTGAAATCCGGTTGGTGAACTTAAAACATAAGAAAGGTCGAAACATTCGGTGCCTGATTCAAAGACAGAGTAGTTCCTTCCAAAAAGGTGATTTATATTCGAAAGTTTGGAAATAGGATACCGAAACAAGGTGGTAAACTCCATGAATCCGATTACGAGATCAATCGATAAAAGCAGTGCACAAAACAACAGAATAGCCCTGAATTCAGTTCGAACCAACTCTTTTTTCATCCAGAGCAACAGAAATACCGCATAACCAAAACTGTAATAATAAAGGTAATTCAACTCATATCCTGAAATGAAACTGCTGACAAAAACCCAAAGAATAATACCATGAAAAGGCAAGACGTCAGCGGCGAGAAAGTTTGAGAATTTAAATCCTAAGAATAGTTCCCGAATGGCATAAACAGGAACAACCAAATGAAACAAACACAAAGGGCCATAGGAAATCCCTTGCCCCGCGTACAATGAAAAGATGAGGAGAAAAAATGCCCATTCCCGTTTGACTAACTCAAGGCTCGATCTCAAATCATTCCGCATAAACCTATCTGCTTATTTCTTGTAATAATTGATCCAGTTTCTCCACCTGATAACGTCGGTGCAGGGTTTTGATCTTTGCAGAATCAAATGGGAATTTATCCTGTCGCTGCCATTGATCTACCAGTTGGATTATCGCCTCACTGATATCAGCAACACGATTAAAATCTACAGAAACACCTGCCTTGCATTCCGCGATAAGCTGTGCAGCAACGTCTTCTACATCCACCAAAGCAAGGACTGGTTTTTCCACAGAAAGGTAATCAAATAGTTTACCGGTAAAAATTCCTTTGGCTTCTGTCGGCGGATGGATGAGCAGATTGCAGTCCGCCTGTTGTAAGTGGGGAATTACCTGTTCATTCGGAACAGACTCCAGAAATTCAACATGGGATTTCAATGCTAAAGGGATAGAAAAATTTTCAGGAGTTCCAATAAATTTCACTTTCCAAGCTGATGGAAGTCTGTCTTCCTTTTTTAAGTTCAACAACGCATCAAAAAACGTATCCGGTTTCCGTTTACCGTAAAAGTTACCGGCGTAGCAAAAGGTGAAAATTTCGTTTCTGTGATCTATTGGTTCAAAACGATGATCAAATCCATTTCGAACTTCCAGAAAACGAATGCCTTCTTTAGTCATCGACCTGCGAAAACCATCCAATATCGGTTCGCTAACGGAAGTTACAACATCTACATAATTTCCTATTTCCTTTTCCACCTTCAACAAGGAACGTTGCTCTTTGGGTGAAAGCAATTTATTCTGCCCCATTTCATCGCGCATGTCGGCAATCCAACGCACCACGGGATGGCTTTTTTTAAAATGAAGTCCAATCTGATGCGCATCCAGAGGAAAGAACGTCGTCAGTAAAAAATCTACAGGATGACGAAGTTGAATTTCATTCAGTTTTTGAAGCACATTCTTCTCCCAACCCGGGAGATCACTTTTCGAGAAAAAGCGAATCACTTTATTGTTCAATGAAAATAAATGATGTTTCCAACGGGGCATTCCCTGCGTTTGCTTCCGCAATCTGAAAACTGTACTTCCCGAAATGTAATGCACTGTTTCTCCTTCGAAAATAGAACTTCCTTCAGGTGCGCAATTGGTACTCGTGAGCACTGTTACCGCATATCGACTTGAATCCAGGTGTCGGACAAATGCATTCATACGCTGCGCTGCAATATGTTGCAGGGGATGAAAATGTGCACAGACAATAACGATATGTTGTTTCCCGCTCACTTTGGGTGGATGGAAATAATGTCTCTTAACTTTTGCGTTAAAACTCCGAGTATTTTATCACGGTTGAATTCCGTCCGAATAAATGAGGCTCCCTCTGAATTGACCTTCCAAGTACCCTCCTGGAAAATATGATGCGCCGACATTAAAACGTTTCGTAATTCTTCTTTTGAAATTGCTTTCACGCAATAATCAAATTCGTACTTATAAATGACCTGCTTTCCTCTCGCTAAAGATTCCAAAATAAATGTCGAAAGTCCATCGTGTTCAGGAATTCGGATGGATACATGAGCACGGTCATATACATCATCCATATGTTCTACCCAACCCAATGCTTTGACATTTTCAGGTAACGGGAAATATTCCGGCGCCTCCGTTCCCGCAATTAAAAAATCAATTTCAGGTAAATCTCTCGCCACATCAAGGATCATTTGTATGCCATAAAAATCCGAGCGGACTTTCGGAATATAGGTCAACACAGTCAATTTATCAGATGATGGCATCTTTAACTCAAAGGACTTATCAAACGATGCGAAGTTCATAATGGCCGCTTCAATTCCCAATTGAGACAATTCCTTCTTAATCCAGTCAACTTCACAAAAATGATAAGCCTCTCTTAGGTAATCTTCCCTGTAATTTTTGTTTTTCAACGCTTCTTCTGCCAACAGAACATCCGTACCCACCCAATTCATAATGAGCGGAACATTGCTCTTCAGTGTTCTGTCGAAGGCTCCACTTGTCGTTAAAGAACCATTGATGGAAAAAACCGCATCTGCTCTTGGAATGATAAACCAGGATCTCAATTTATCCCATTTACTGTAATAGGTATTCAGGAAAGTATATGTATTTCCGGGATCGGATGTTTTCAGATGCGAAGCCAGTCGTTCACCAAAAAGTGGTAAACCAAGGATCACTATTTTCACAGGCTTGCCCATTCGTTGTAATTCTCCTGAAGTTCCGGGTGTGCCTCCAGAAAAGGTTTATCAAGTGTTCTAGTATCTCCAATCACTTTAGCAGGATTGCCTGAAATGATTGAAAAATCGGGAAAATCTCCTTTAACATAGGCATAAGCAGAGACCAACGAACCTTTGCCTATTGTTGTTCCAGGCATAATAGTCACATGAGGGCCAATAAAAGAAAATGCACCAATACTCACGGATCCCGTTTTGTATCCAACCGGATCTTTTTTACCGAGATAATGTTTCCCATACAAACGAATGGATATATGACTACTGTGCGTGAGAACAGATATGTAATTGGTCAGTTGAACGCCTTCTTCAATGGTAATCCCATTAGATGCCTCAATAAAATTGAAATGACCTATGAATACATTATCAGACAGCTCCAATTTCTCCGGGACATTGATAGCTGTCGAATCAGAGATCCGCACTTTTGACAAACGTATCCCATTGTGATTGATGCCACTTTGAATGGTTGGTCCAATATGTTTTGTGGACGCAGGAAAAAGTTTTCGCTTCAGGTACTTGAGCAACTTCATTTCTTCCAGTTTTTGGCGAATCTTAAAATTAAGAAAATTACGATGGTTAGATAAATCGCCTGCGAAATACTGGTGACCCAAAGCGTTTCGTAAATAGATGACTCATACAGCCAATTTGGGAGTACGAGTGTCGCAATCATCAGGATCGATCCGAAAACGGCTATAAAGAAAAAGGAAGCCTGTTTTTTCAATATGAGCGGTAGTGATGAAATTGGAGAAGAAACAAAATTGATCATAAACCAAGGTGCCATGATCTCAGAATACTCTCCTGCCTCTTTCCATTCGTCACCGAAAACAAAAACGAACAATTCAGAGCCAAAGAAAAAAACCACTATAAAAGGAACGATTGAAAACAAGAATAAGGTTTTAACCGATTGCAGTGCAATTGGAAAAATGTTTTCCTCCTGGTTGATCTTTTCGGCGCATCGCTGAAAGAAAACCTGTCCAATAGAAGCGCCAATCAGCACCAATGGAACACGAAGCATTTGATAAGTATGATTGTACAATCCATACTCCCGCTTACCAAACATTTCCCAAAGAATTGCTGCAATGAGTAATTCCTTTCCCATGTCCATGAGGGTATGGGGCAAGTTAATTTTCGGGAAATCAATGTGCTCCTTCGCCAGTATTCGATTCCTCAAAGAGCCCGATGTAATGTTGTATTTTGCTTTTGTAAGCCTGAAGTCCTTTAAAAAGAACAGGCAGCCCGAAATAAAACCAATCACTGTCCCAAGGATTAATCCAATGTACCCGGAATTCATGAATCCGAAGATCACTTTCAAGATATTACCCGAGGCTGAACTTACGATCTTGGATAATGAGATCAATCGGAACTGTTTCATTCGCAAAGACCAGTTCATACCAAGATTCTGGAAGGCGAGAAGTGCAATACCAAATGGTATGCTGAGGTAAAAAGCGATACCCGAAATGTCCTTGGAAAAGAGTATTGGATACAGGGATACCACCAAAGCAACCAAGGAAGTGACCAATGTAATTCTCAAAGCAAAATGATACACACGGAACGAATGATGGTCCAGTTTTACAACTGGAAGTGCTAATTCATAACGCGCCGTTGCAATCGCAGCACCCGCACTCACAATTCGAATGTACAGACCTAACTCTGCTGACTCCGCTGGAGAATAGAGTCTGGTAATGATGGGCGTTAAGATGTATGCAACGATTTGAGATAATGCTGTACCAGAAGTGAGAAGCATAATGTTCTTCACCACTTCTGATCTCAAATGTAATGCTTTGATCATCCCAAATTAGTTTGAGAGGTACTCTTCCATTCCTTGTTCAAACTGCCAGATCTTCTCGTATCCCAATGCTGCAGTTGTTTGGGAAATATCGGCGAGTGAATGTCTGATGTCACCAGGCCTGTCAGGGCCATGAGTTATTTTGGTCGCTGAATTAAACCTGTCTTGTTTGGTCAAGATTTCCTTGATGGTTGATATAACTGCGTTCAAGGTGAAAAATCTTCCACAAGCGACATTATATGGCCTACCAAACACATCTTCATTGGATGTTGTTAAAGCACAGATATTTGCATGAACTGCGTTACGCACATAGGTAAAGTCCCTTGTTTGCTCACCGTCACCATTAACAATGATTTCCTCACCTTTGAGCATCTTGTCAACGAATTTCGGAATGGCAGCTGCATATACCCCATTAGGATCTTGCTTTGGCCCAAACACGTTAAAATAACGCAGGCCAACTGTTTCCATGCCGTGTAACTGATGGTACACCGAGGCGTATTGCTCATTCAATTTTTTTGTAACGGCATACGGACTCAATAAATTTCCTTCAGAACCAATGGTTTTAGGTGATATCGAACTGTCACCATACACGGAAGACGAGCTTGCATAGACAAATCGTTTGATTTCCTCTTCTTTTGCCGCATGGAGCATATTCAAAAAACCGGTAGCATTAACGGCATGTGTATTATGCGGAAATGCTATCGATCTTGGAACCGAACCCAATGCTGCCTGGTGGCTGATGGCATCGATTCCTGCCACTGCTTTTTTACAATCCTCTTCGGAACGGATATCCCCTTTAAAAAATTCAAAATTTTCATTTTTTATGAACTCATCAAGATTGGAGAGATGCCCCGTTTCAAGATTATCCATAACACGCACGAAAGCGCCTTCGTTCAAAAGCGCTCCCACCAGATTGGAACCAATAAATCCTGCTCCACCGGTAACTAATATACGTTTGCCCTTCAGGACTTGCATCTTATTTTGCGTAGTTAACTGATCGTTTCTCACGAATCACTGTCACTTTTACTTGACCAGGGTAGGTCATTTCCGTTTGAATGCGTTGCGAAATAGTGAACGAAAGTTCATCCGCCTTGGCATCTGTTACTTTTTCGCTCTCCACCAATACACGCAACTCACGTCCTGCCTGAATAGCATACGCGCTGGAAACGCCATCATATGAAAGCGCAAGAGATTCAAGCTCCTTGATACGTTTGATGTAGGCCTCAACGATCTCACGTCGTGCTCCCGGACGTGCACCTGACACGGCGTCACATACCTGAACGATCGGAGAGATCAACGTTGTCATTTCCACTTCATCGTGGTGCGCTCCGATAGCATTGCAAACATCCGGTTTTTCGCCATATTTCTCAGCGAGTTTCATCCCAAGGATAGCATGCGGCAATTCTGGTTCTTCGTCCGGAACTTTTCCAATATCATGTAACAAACCTGCGCGTTTCGCTAATTTAACATTCAAGCCGAGTTCTGCCGCCATGATCGCACAAAGATTGGCTACCTCACGGGAGTGTTGCAACAAGTTTTGACCGTAGGAGGAGCGATACTTCATTCTACCCACCATACGAGTTAATTCAGGATGCAAACCATGTATACCGAGATCCATGCAGGTTCTTCTTCCAGTCTCAGCGATCTCCTCTTCGAGTTGTTTTCGTGTTTTAGCCACCACTTCCTCGATTCTTGCCGGGTGAATTCGACCATCAGAAACCAGTTGATGCAATGCCAATCGAGCAATTTCGCGGCGAACTGGATCGAAACAAGAGAGAATGATTGCTTCCGGGGTATCATCCACGATGATCTCTACTCCCGTAGCGGCTTCCAAAGCTCGGATATTTCGTCCTTCACGACCAATGATCCTACCTTTGACCTCATCTGAATCAATATTAAACACAGAAACGGCATTTTCTACCGCTTGTTCGGTAGCAACGCGCTGAATAGACTGAATCACAATCTTCTTCGCTTCACGGTTGGCGTTGAGCTTCGCCTCCTCCATGATCTCCTTGATGTGAGTCATGGCACTCGTACGAGCTTCATCTTTCAAAGCCTCCATCAAGGAATTTTTAGCGTCTTCTACAGACATTCCGCTGATCTTTGAAAGTTCAGCAACACGTTTTTCCTGAATTTTATCCAATTCTTGGTGCTTCAGCTCAAAAGCTTGAACTTTTGCTTCGAGTTCAGCCTGGTTTTTCTCCAATTGCTGCTCTTTGCGAGATGTTTCTTCAATCTTTTGAGAAAGTGTTTTTTCTCTTGCCCGTGCTTTATCTTCAGTGGATTGAAGACGACGTTCTTTGTCTTTGATGGTGTTTTCGTGCTCCTCTTTTAATTTGAGGAATTTCTCCTTTGCTTGAAGAATTTTGTCTTTTTTAATGTTCTCTCCTTCGAGTTCCGCTTCCTTAATAATTTGGGTGCGTTTGTTTTTCAGAATGACATTCTGAAGAACCCAGATACCTGCTCCTCCACCTGCCAAACCAATCACTAATCCAATCAGATCCATGTACAATAGTTTTTAGTTAACAACTTGGTTGACAGTTGAAATCAATAAGCTTTTAAAGGAAATCAGTCCAGAGAATCAAGCTCCTTGGACAAAGCATCTAATTCAGACTCAATTGTCGAATAGTCTGCAGGAGCAGAAGATGGAGATGCTGTCGGAGCATTACCCTGACGCGTCGCTAGTTGTAACGACGACATAGCAAGCAAATCCTGCATGTCTTTAACAGCGTAACTATCCTGAAGCATCTTGATGGCTTTATTGATCTCCTCTGCCGCCTTAAGAACGCGCTGTTCCTCCCCCTCATTTACCGTGAGTGGATAGGTTCTGCCTGCTACGTTGACTTTCAAGGACACTTTAGCCATTCCCTATTTCTTTAACTGACTGATACAGTATTCTATTTCCTTCACCAGCTCGTCGATCTCTTCCTCTTTCCTGGATGCAGAAACAGGAGTACTGGCAACTTGCTCTTTTGCCGTGATCAATTGAAGCTCAACATCAGAAAGCTTTTCCTTTAACGCAATATTGTTTTGTTGCAGGGCATCTAACTGTGACTTCAAAGACAAAAATTCAGTTTCCAACAAGGTGTATTTTTCTCTGGAAGCAACCAATTGACCATGCATCTGAACCATTTTCGTTCGAATAGTGCCAATGATCTGCTGAATTCTTTCTGTCATTAATTACGACTTTCCACAAAGTTAGTATTGAAAAGTATATGGACAACTATTTATTGCCAAAGTCCGGACAATTTTTTAAATCATTTACATTTGGCACATGAGAAATCCGGTGTTGACGTTCTTGTTTTTTATTCTGCTATCAACCTGTACTTTCAGTCAGAACAAGACTTTAAGTTATCGATCGCCACTTGGAATCCCATTGGAACTGGCTGCTAATTTCGGGGAGATCAGACCGGATCATTTCCACATGGGAGTTGACTTCAAAACGAATGGCAAGGAAGGCCTTACGCTATATGCCATTGAAAGAGGGTTTGTGTCACGTGTCAAGATCTCACCTGATGGCTATGGGAAATCTATTTACATTGATCATCCCGATGGTCGAACCAGTGTTTATGCCCATTGTTCGGTTCTCAAGGGAAGGATAGATTCGCTGGTCAAAGCCATACAAGCAGAACAGCAAAATTTTGAAGTTGACATCTATTTTAGGCCAACGGATCTCCCAATACTCAAAGGACAAGTGATCGCCTTGTCAGGAAACACAGGTCATTCTTTTGCTCCCCATTTGCATTTTGAAATTCGCGATACGAAAACAGAGGATGCGTTGAATCCATTGTTGTTTGGATTTGATGTTCCTGACCATAAAAAACCGGAAATACACGGCATGCAAATTTATGCTCTTTCTGATGAAGGTTACCTGATTCCCGGAAAATCAATGAAGGTTGGGCTTCAATTTAATGGAAAGAACTATGTTTCCATTCCTGAAACGATTGAAATTCCTTCGAGCTTTTTTGAATTTGGCCCTATTGGACTGGCTTTTGAGACCAGTGATCACCTTGACCGTGGAATGAATACCTGCGGAATTTATGAAGCACGACTTCGAAAAAACGGAACTGTTCTTTTTGTTCAACGCATGGATCGCGTATCCTTTGATGAAACGAGGTACGTAAATGACCATGTGGATTATGAACGCTACGATAAGCAACGTGAAGAATGGCAGAAGGCTTTTACATCACGAAGTAATCCCCTTCACATTTACAAAACTGGAAATGGGTGGATCATGTTAGAGCCGGGGCAGATGATGCCGTTTGAATTCACCGTTACAGACACAAAGGGCAATAAAACCATACTGAGTTTCGCATTGAAACGTCAGGTTGGACCTAAAAATGAATCCCAAAAAAAGTACTTCACAACCGAACTGAACTTTATGCCTGATTCTTCTTACTCCGCGGTAAATGAGTCGAGCATGGTCTTTTTAAAACCTTATACATTTTACCAACCGGCGATGAAAAAGATTGTATTGGGAAATGTGATCAACGTATCTTCGCCTTCCATTCCTGTGCAACTGCCAGTGGAGGTTGGATTCAAGATTCCTGAGGAAAAATCGCAGGAAAAAGGGTGGTACATTGCGCGTACGAAATCAAACGGTAGAGAGACTTCCATTGATAGTAGAATTGCCGGCGGATGGGTTTACGGCGAGACAAAAGCCGTGGGCACTTTTCAACTCAAACAAGACGCGACATCGCCCAAAATCACTCCGTTAGGATTCAATCAGCAACAAAAGATCATACAGAAACAATTGAAATGGCATGTTTCTGAACTAACAACCGAACTCAAGGACTATGATCTGTTCCTTGACAACCAATGGCATCTCGTTGAACTCGAGCGAAAAGGCAACTACCTTATTTTCAATGTTCCTTCTTCCTTGAAAGGCAAAAAAAATGCTGAATTAATTGTTACCGATCAATGCGGTAATAAAGCCGTGTGGAAAGGTTCCCTGACGTTCTGATCAATCCTCTTCGCCTTCTTCGTTCTCGTTTTCAGATTCAGCAGCTTGGTCTGTTTGATTACCCGTACGAATCTCCGTATGACGAATCTCACCACCTGAAGTACCTGTTTGCTTGCCCATGAAAATAGTGACCAGTGACAAAGCCAGAACGACAAAACTTAAAATCTTTGAAAAGGACTTTACCTTCCAGCTTGCCCATAACGCTAAAAGGGATGCTAGGCCCAGCAAATAACTTAAAATTGCCATCGATTCTGCTTTCTCTTCATGTTCATGGATCAAACGATGCGATATACCATTCAATTCTTCGACCACCTCCTCTGCTCCTTCACCGGAGTTCATGGCCATTGCTGCTGAAACAGCCCCAATGGTAAACAAAAAGTAGGCGGTCCTCTTCACCATTTCAGTCTTAAAACCGATTCCTATGGCCAAAACAATCAAACCCGCAATTGGAAAAATGATTGGTAAATGGTTAACTACCAAATGAAAATGTGCTCCGTTCATATTATTTACTTTATGATAATCCTATTATTTATCCTGCAACTGTTACCCCGATCAACTTACCAATCCCATACGTAATAGCCGCAGCTGCGAGTCCAAATATAACTTGTCTGGATCCTGAAAACAATACATTTCGTCCCGTAAAAAGAGTGATTGCTGCTCCTATCAGAAATAATCCGACAGCACTGAAACACGTACTGAGGACAATAGCAGTGATACCATTCCAGAAAAAGAAAGGCAGAACAGGTATGATCGCTCCAATGGCAAAAAGAAAAAAGGAGGACAAGGCGGCTTCCATTGCGGAGCCTTTTAACTCTTCTGCATTGATCCCTAATTCCTCTTTCACCAGAATACTGTGAGCCAGTTTGGTATCCGACATTAATTCGTCAACGATCCTGTTCGCTTCTTCTTCAGGAATACCTTTGGCCATATAGATCAGCCTCAACTCTTTGCGCTCTCCTTCAGGATTGGTTTCCAGTTCCTCCATTTCGAGCTGCATCTGGTTTTCGTACAATTCCTGTGAACTTTTCACGGAGATCCATTCACCTAAGGCCATCGACAAAGCACCAGCAAGTAAACCTGCTATACCGGCAAGTAAAACGCCTTGTTGATTACCAACCGTAGCCCCGGCAATTCCCATCACCAAACTAAAGTTGGAAACTAATCCATCATTCCCTCCTAAAACAGCAGCACGAATGGCATTCCCTCCCACAGAACGGTGCCTTTTCTCAAAACGTGAAAGTTGATGTCCGGCTATTCGTGTATCGTTATCAAGTATGGATCGAAGGATCTTGACGTGCGAATCTTCATTGCCTGAAAGTTGAATCTTATGTTTTTTTTTCTGCGAAACAACAACATCAGCCAATGTCTTCTCCGTATCCATCAGTGCGCCGAGCACAAAATCATAACCGAAAAGACGACCAATGCTGTTTATCGTCTTTGCCCGCCAGGAAGGTTTAGCAATTGCATTCAGATCAAGTTTGTTAGCTTCGGCAAAAGCCTCAGCATGACTCCATTCGATCTCACTCATTTGACGGAAAACATCAGCCAAAATCTTGTCTTCCTCGTTATCTGCGAGTTTACTGTACAGGTACCAGGCATCTATTTCTGTTTGGATCGCATTCATATCAATAAGCCCAAAGTTTTGAAGTGGAAACCCCGTGACAAGAGTTGCAAGCTCCTGTTGAAATGGTAGACGACATGTAATTGGTCACTCCTGTTGGTCCAGTTACCGCAGGATATAAACCACTCACAGTCATCGTTTCCGTGGTAAAGAAATTTCCTTTCGCATCTATTGGAATAGAATATTTGAGTTGCCCACCACCATTGGGTTGCGTATAGAACTTTACCGTCCCGGAAGAACTATGCGCTGATAGTAAACTGTCCGATACACTTCCGGCAGCCTGAAAACAACCTTCTCCTTCACCTCCAGCCACGTGACAATTAAAACAGTTCTGGCCAAAATTGTGACTTCGGCTTTGACCTGCTGCACTGTTATTACTTTCCTTACAATTTCTGTCTTTACGGCACGCCATTAAGGATAATGCTACTAGTCCAATTCCGAAACCGATTAAAGCAAAAGTGTTGGTGTTTGTTCTTCTCATGATATAATTCTTTATTATTCTTCTCCTTGTATCAAAATGGCAGACATGATATCATAGGCACCATGAAATACCAATGCATCACTCATCGTTCTACTTTGGTTGACAAGTTCAATAGCAGATCGCTTCTCATCTGAGCTGATCACCCTGATCTCTTCTGGCACATAGGTCGTGGCTGTTTTTGACTTTTTCTTTTCGTAGAAAACTACAGTCTTTCCGTTTAACTCAACAATCGCTTCAGAGGGTACACAAAAAGCTTCCTTTTCTCCGGTAAAAATACTCGCCTTGAAATATGAACCGGGAGCAATTCTACTATTTTCCTCATTCAAATGACAATGCACTTTAACCGTTCTGTCTTTGCCGATCTCTTTACCGATTAGAAAGATCGATGCATCGAGCGTTTCGTTATCCGTAGCGAATGACAACTTCACTTGTTGGCCGATACTTAAATGCTTTACGTCTTTTTCGAAGACAATTGCCTCCGCGTGCGCATGTTTCAAATCGATCACTTCAAGAAGATGGTCGGTTGGGTTAGCGTATGCTCCAACATCTACTGCAACTTTTGTCACAACGCCATTGAAGGGAGCTACAACAGACACTGTTTTCTGAAGTTCGCCAGCATCAAGTTTTGACAGATTAACACCAGCCATCTGTAACTTCGCTTTGACACCACTTTTTCTCGCCAGCGCCGATGCCAGTTCTGCCTTGGCAAGCTGCAGACTTTTTAGTGTTCCAGCCTCCTGAGAAGAAAGTTTTTTCTGACGATCCACCTCTGCCTGAAGATATTCAAGATTACTGATTACTTCCAGGTAGTCCTGTTGCAGCTGTATGAGATCCGGATGCTCGATGGTCAATAAGGTTTGCCCTTTAGTAACGTTCATTCCATCCAAAACGTTGAGCGATTTAATAAATCCTCCAAGCTGGGCTGAGATAACCGTTTTATTTTGCGGCGGCACTTCAATGGTTCCATTTGCAAAAATGGTGAGACCTATCTTTTCCAGCGTTGGTGTACCTGTTTCGATCAATGCATTCTTGATCTGCTCTGTTGTTAAAGTTACTGTATGAAGGTCTACAGGTTGAGTTTTATCTTCTTTAACCTCATTTGAACCGCAGGAGACAAACAAAAAGATTCCCCAAGCAATAAGTATATAATTTATTTTTTTCATAATCCTTTTAATTTGAGAGATACCAGTTACGTTCATTTTGCAGCACATTCATTTTATGAATCAGGTCAAGGTAATCCAGTTCGATTTCAAGAGCTGCCTGTTTGGTCTGCAAATAGTCTATTAGGGAAATTTCACCGGCATCCAGCAAAAAGAAGCCTTGCCGTTCCATGATCTGCATCTCAGCCAGAAGCTGGGTATGATAAAGCTGATAGGTTGCAGCGTAAGTGGCCAATTGATTTTCCAGTTGCTGATACCCGGTTATCAACTCTCTTTGGGTATAATTGTAGAGCAATCTGTTCTGTTGAACATCCAGTTCAAGTACACCAACTTTGCGCTTGGTTGAACCATAAAATAATGGAACTTGCAATCCGAGCTGAGCTGCCTGAAAACGTTTTGTTGGCAAGTAAGTGACGTCATTTCCCGGCGTCAGTGTATGAACACCTACCAAGGTCTGGTTGACATATCCAATTGAAATATCGGGTAATGCACGTGCCACAACGACCTCTTTTTGTTTTTCAAACTCACTTTCCTGAGCTTCCAGAATTTTCAATGCCGGATGACTGTTGATCGCTGAAGTATCCATACTTAATCCTAAATTGATTAGGTTATAAGGTGCCGATATTGTTCCTGCCGGATCATTGGAACCAATTAAAAACTGCAATCTTGATTCTGAACTTTGGATTTCAAGCTCATTACTTCGGATAAGGTTAGCGATTTGCTTCGATTTCGTCGAAATAAGCGTTTCATCCAGTTTAGTCGCATCTTTGAGATCATATTTCAATTTGAATTTAGATGCAAGTAAGGTGTATAAAGAATCCTGCTTCAACAACACATTTTGTCTTGCTTTCAGGTAATTGATCTGTTCATACACATCACTAATTTCTCTGACGATATCTTTCCACAAAGCACTTTTCTGTTGATCAGCCAATGTAGCACGTGCTTCACCAAGTTGTTTTTCTTTCGAAAAAACGGTTGGAAATGGTACTGATTGAGACAAGGTGAGGTTATTGTCTTTTTTGTAGTACGAGTTATACTGTCCCACCATCAGATCCATTCCGGTTTTAGGAATTTCGATCCGACTTTTTGCCGCGATCCTCTCTTTTTCAATCTGCATTTCTGCCGATCTCATCAAAGGATGCTCCGATCTGGCTTTGTTCAGACAATCATCGAGTGTAAGTGGAGTTTTCGTTTGCGACCATGTACTATTCGAAATCGTGAGAAACATCAGCAATAACGTCACTATTGAGGGGGTAATTTTCGTTTTCTTCATTTTACGTTCAGAAATGAGATAAAAGATAGGCAGAACAAATAACGTCAGGATAGTTGCCGTGATAAGTCCACCGATCACAACAGTTGCCAAAGGTTTTTGAACCTCAGCACCACTTCCATGTGACAAAGCCATTGGTAAAAACCCAAGTGAAGCTACTAAAGCCGTTAACAAAACAGGCCTCATTCGCGCTCGTGTACCCAGGAGGACAATGCGTAAACGATTGGTGTATCCTTCCTTTTTGAGTGAATTGAATTCAGAGATCAAAACGATTCCATTCAAAACAGCAACGCCAAACAGTGCTATAAATCCAACGCCGGCAGAAATTGAAAAAGGCATACCTCTCATGCCAAGTGCGAGAATTCCACCTAAGGCCGCAAGAGGTATCGCTGAAAAAATCAAGACCGCCTGTTTCATGGACTGAAAGGTCAGATAGAGGAGGAAAAAGATCATAAACAAGGAGACAGGAACGGCAATTGAAAGTCTTTTTCTAGCATTCTCAAGATTCTTGAACGTTCCCCCGAAAGTTGGATAATACCCGGCATCAAAATGTACTTTGTCGTTTATTTTGGTTTTCAGTTCATTGACAATGCTTTCAACATCTCTTCCTCTGACATTGAATCCAACGATAATACGCCGCTTGGCCTCATCACGCTGAATTTGATTCGGGCCTTTTTTCAATTCAACATTGGCGAGTTGATCCAGAGGGACTTGCACCCCGAGTGGAGATGTAACCGTTACAGACTTTAAATCGCTCATTGACACTCTGCTTGCGGAATCAAGTTTCACCACTACTTCGAACCTTTTCTCCCCTTCAAACAGCAATCCTGCAGCTTGCCCCGCGAAACTTATATTGATGGATCTGTTGACATCTTCAATACTGATGTTGTACTTTGACAGCGCCTGACGATCATACGATACGATCAATTGAGGAAGTCCGGTGACCTGTTCAACATAGACATCCTGTACACCTCGAATGGAGGATGACAGCTTCCCTATTTGTTCAGCATAGCTCGTTAATTTGTCCAGCTCTTCGCCATAAATTTTCACCACAACGTCTTGCTTGGCACCCGTCATAAGTTCATTGAACCGCATCTGTATAGGTTGCTGAAAACCGAATGAAATGCCGGGAATGTTGGCCTGAAGGTATTTTTGCATTTTATCAGCCAATTCCTCTTTAGTCGATGCTGATGTCCATTCCTCCTTATCTTTAAGAATGACCATAAGATCACATGCTTCCATAGGCATTGGATCGGTAGGGATTTCAGCTGTACCAATCTTACCCACCATTTGTTTGACCTCCGGAAATTTTTTAAGCAAAAGGTCTGATGCTCTTGTGGTTTCCTCAATGGTCTTGGTTAAACTTGTCCCTGTAATCAAACGTGTCTCTACAGCAAAATCCCCTTCATCAAGGGAAGGAATAAATTCTGCTCCCAATTGACTAAACATCAGCAAGCTTCCCAAAAGCAACAGGAATAGTCCCATCAAAACTACACGCTGTCTCCTTAGAAAAGCATTCAACGCAGGCATGTATCCCTTTCGCACGAACCTGATGATCTTATCAGAAATCGTTTCTTTAACGATGATCCGCTTAGTCAGAAATAGTGCAGAGATCATCGGTACATAGGTCAATGATAGAATGAGTGCCCCTATGATAGCGAACATGACTGTTTGTGCCATTGGACGGAACATTTTCCCTTCAATTCCGACAAGGGCGAGGAGCGGGAGGTACACAACGAGGATGATGATCTGTCCAAAAACCGCACTCTTGCTGAACTTAGACGCCGATCTGTTCACTTGAGCATCCATTTGGCTTTGATCGAGATGTTGATTGCCCTGATGGTATAAAAAATGAAGCGTTGACTCTACGATAATCACAGCCCCATCGACGATCAATCCAAAATCCAGCGCACCGAGAGACATAAGGTTTCCAGAGACTCCAAAAATATTCATCATCGCAATCGCAAAGAGCATAGCCAGAGGAATAACTGATGCCACGATCAGTCCTGCTCTGAAATTCCCAAGGAGAAGTACCAGCACGAAAATAACGATCAGCGCACCCTCAATGATGTTTTTACTTACTGTATGAATGGCATTATTAACGAGTTTGGTACGGTCCAGATAAACGATCACCTCAACACCTTTGGGCAATGTTTCACGGATCTGATCCATCCGCTCTTTTACTTTTTTTATGACTTCAGATGAATTGGCACCTTTTAGCATCAACACAATTCCACCGACGGCTTCACCCGTTGCGTTGTACGTGAGTGCCCCATACCGCACAGCTGAACCAATTTGAACTTTGGCAACGTCTTTCACTAAAACGGGTGTTCCCGAAGTACTCTGAGCAATAATGGTTTGTTCAATATCCTGTTCCGATTTCATCAATCCATCTGTTCTGATGTACGTGGTGGATGAATTGTGTTCAATATATGCGCCTCCTGTATTTTGATTGTTCAACTCCACTGCCTGGAAAACATCTCCTACAGTCAAGCCGAAACCTTTCAACCGAACCAAATCAACCGCAATCTCATATTGTTTAAGCTTTCCTCCGAAACCACTGATGTCCGCAATGCCTTCAACACCCAATAACTGTCGTCTGATGATCCAATCCTGAATTGTACGCAGTTCTGTCGATGTATATTTTTCTTCAAACCCCGGTTTTGGTTTGACAATGTATTGATAGATTTCTCCTAACCCGGTGCTCAACGGTGCCATAGAAGGTTCTCCAAAACCGGCAGGTATCTGATTTTTTGCTTCAGACAAGCGCTCTGCAACTTGTTGTCGCGCCCAGTAAATATCCTTTTCCTCCGTAAAGACTACCGTCACAACACTTAACCCGAATCGGCTAAAAGATCTGATTTCCTCGATCCCCGGAATAGTCGCCATGGTTTGCTCCACAGGAAATGTCACAAAGCGCTCGATATCTTCTGCCCCTGAAGACGGTGAGGAGGTGACGATCTGAACCTGATTATTGGTTATATCAGGTACGGCATCAATAGGTAGACTTTGAAAGGAAATAATACCCCAGACTATTAAAGCTAGTGTCATAATTCCAACAATGAGTTTATTGGAAATTGACCAATGAATAATTTTGTTTAACATGATTACTGATTTAATGAGACAAGACCTGCATTGAGGTCAATTAAAAGCTCTTAAATCAATTGGGGAGGATTCCAAACAGAACCATTGTAATCATTCAATGAACCGTGGGGTTCACCAAAATGAATCGATTGTTTTTCATTAAACTTATTGTAGACAAGAACTGCACCATCACAAGGTCGTTCTGAAAGTAACGCAACAACACAGCCTAATCCGGTTGCTTTGAAAGGCATATGTTGTTCGTTCTTTCCGTGATGATCATTACTGAAATAATGATCCTGAACAAATTCGAGAAAGGAATTGAAGGACTCCTCTCCCGACTGGTGTTCGGAATAATGCTGGATCAATTCAGGCAATTTCAGGAATTGTGCACCCTGAAAATTAGGTGCAGTTGAGATCAGTCCAAAAATGACTGTAATTCCTATTACCAACAATCTCATCTTTCCAAATGTAAAGAAAATGGCTATGCCATCGTACTTGGCGTTCCAAAATTCATTGGAGGCATTCCCGGGTGATCGGTATCATCGATAGCCCCAAAATGCTGCTCATATTTCTGAAGATTATCCTTCAGTGCGTGTAAAAATCGTTTTGCGTTCTGCGGTGTCATCAACACACGTGTTCTAACTTTTCCTTTTGGCATGCCAGGCATCATTTGGATAAAGTCACAAACAACTTCAGAAGGAGAATGAGTGATAATACTGAAATTTGAATAAACGCCTAATGCAACGTCCTCACTCAATTCGATATTTACTTGATTTTCTTCGTTATTTTCCATGGTTAAATGTAATTCTAATGAACAAAAAAAGGGGAGCATTTGCTCCCCTAAACTATTTGATATTATGCGTTTTCTTCAAGCAACTCTTCGTATGCTTCTTTTGAAGCTACTACGAGTTTCTGGAAATTTCTTACACCTGTACCAGCCGGGATCAAGTGACCAACGATCACATTCTCCTTTAAGCCTAACAAATGATCTTCTTTTCCTGAGATCGCTGCTTCGTTCAATACTTTGGTAGTTTCCTGGAAGGAAGCTGCCGAAATGAACGATTGCGTCTGAAGTGAAGCTCTCGTGATACCTTGAAGTAAAGGTGTAGAAGTTGCAGGAACTGCGTCTCTTGCGATGATCAGCTTCTTATCTGTACGCTTCAATTGTGAATTCTCATCACGTAATCTACGCGCTGAAACGATCTGACCATTCTTCAACGTAGTTGATTCACCGGAATCTTCGACGACTTTCATTCCATAGATCGCATCGTTTTCTTCCATGATGTCAGCTTTGTGAACTGATTGTCCTTCAAGGAAACGCGTGTCTCCGGAATCAATGATCTCTGCCTTCAACATCATCTGACGAACGATCACCTCGAAGTGCTTATCATTAATCTTCACACCCTGTAAACGGTAAACCTCCTGGATCTCGTTCACGATATATTCCTGAACTTTTGTAGGACCTTCGATGTTTAAGATATCGTTTGGAGTGGTTGCACCATCCGATAAAGGCTGACCTGCACGTACAAAGTCATTTTCCTGAACAAGGATATGCTTGGAAAGTGGCACTAAGTAACGTCTTACTTCACCCGTTTTAGATGTGATCTGGATCTCACGGTTACCCCGTTTGATCTTACCATATTCAGCGATACCATCAATTTCTGAAACAACCGCAGGATTCGAAGGGTTACGTGCCTCGAACAACTCGGTAACACGTGGAAGACCTCCTGTGATATCTCCGGTTTTACCGGCAACACGAGGGATTTTCACAAGAATATCACCTGCTTCGATCTTATCTCCTTCATTCACTGCGATGTGTGCGTCAACCGGTAACGAATACTCTCTAAGTACAGCTTTCGTTTTAGGATCAATGATATGTATCGCAGGGTTCTTTTTCTTATCTCGAGATTCTGTAATTACCTTCTCTGTAAATCCTGTTTGCTCATCCACTTCCTCACGGAAAGTCACACCTTCGATAATGCTGTCGAACACAACTTTTCCGGATACCTCTGTAACGATGACAGCATTGTAAGGGTCCCATTTACAGATCACGTCTCCTTTTTTCACTTTGGTGTTGTTCTGGATCACCATCTCGGAACCATAAGGAATGTTAGCATTCATTACAACAATTCCTGTTTTCTCATCGGTTACCTTCAATTCAGCTGAACGACCGACTACAACAACTTTCGTAGTTCCGTCTGCATTTTTCTTCTCGATCGTACGAAGCTCGTCAATCTCAAGTTTTCCGTTCGCTTTCACCTTCATATCTGAAACGTCAGCAATATTTGAAGCGGTACCACCCACGTGGAAGGTACGAAGCGTCAGCTGGGTTCCAGGTTCACCAATCGACTGCGCAGCGATAACACCTACAGAATCTCCCAGTTGTGCTGAACGGTGAGTAGCAAGGTTACGTCCGTAACACTTCGAACACACCCCACGTCTCATCTCACATGTCAATACGGAACGAATTTCAACCTCTTCGATTCCCGCTTTCTCAATAGTTTGAGCGACGTCTTCAGAAATCAATTCACCAGCACTCACAATAAGCGTATCAGATTCAGGCATGTATACATCATGTACAGAAGTTCTACCAAGAATACGATCGTAAAGCGGTTCAACCACCTCGTCATTCTTTTTCAAAGCTGTAGCAACAATTCCTCGAAGTGTACCACAATCTTCAGCATTGATCACAACATCCTGAGCCACATCCACCAAACGACGCGTAAGGTAACCTGCATCCGCCGTTTTCAAAGCGGTATCAGCAAGACCTTTACGAGCACCGTGCGTTGAAATAAAGTACTCGAGGATCGAAAGACCTTCTTTAAAGTTTGAAAGGATTGGGTTCTCGATAATCTCTTGGGATGTAGCACCGGATTTCTGAGGCTTAGCCATCAATCCCCTCATTCCTGAAAGCTGACGAATCTGCTCTTTAGAACCACGGGCACCGGAATCAAACATCATATAGATCGAGTTGAATCCTTGACGGTCATTTTTCAACTGTTCCATCAACGTATGCGTCAAACGAGAGTTGGTATGCGTCCAAATATCAATGATTTGGTTATAACGCTCATTATTGGTGATAAGACCCATATTATAGTTCATCATCACTTCTTTTACTTCGTTATCCGCTTTGGAAACAAGTTCTTCTTTTTCTTTAGGGATAATGATATCATCAAGGTTGAAGGACAAACCTCCTTTGAACGCCATTTCGTATCCTAATTCCTTGATATCGTCAAGGAATTGAGCTGAACGGGATGTACCACAAACTTTCAATACTTCACCGATGATATCACGCAATGCTTTCTTCGTCATGACATCGTTGATAAAACCAACCTCACGAGGCACACGCTCATTGAACAAGACACGTCCACACGTAGTTTCGATCAACTGAAGAGTTGGCAGTCCCTGATCATTAAGATCGTAGGATTTCACTTTGATGTGGGCATGAAGATCCAGTTTACCTTCGTTGTATGCAATAATAACTTCTTCAGGAGAATAGAATGTACTTCCCTCACCTTTAACAACAATATCACCTGCTGTTTTCTTACCCTTCGTGATGTAGTACAGACCCAAGACCATGTCCTGAGAAGGTACAGCGATAGGAGCTCCATTTGCAGGGTTTAGAATGTTGTGTGAAGCCAGCATCAACAATTGTGCTTCAAGGATCGCAGCATTACCTAATGGAAGGTGAACCGCCATCTGGTCACCATCGAAGTCGGCGTTGAACGCTGTCGTTACCAATGGGTGAAGACGGATTGCTTTTCCTTCGATCAACTTAGGTTGGAAAGCTTGAATACCCAAACGGTGAAGCGTAGGGGCCCTGTTCAATAAAACCGGGTGACCTTTCAATACGTTCTCTAGAATATCCCAAACAACCGGCTCCTTGCGGTCAACGATCTTTTTCGCTGATTTCACAGTTTTCACAATTCCTCTTTCGATCATCTTACGGATAATGAACGGCTTGTAAAGTTCTGCTGCCATGTCTTTTGGAAGACCACATTCATGTAATTTCAAATCCGGTCCAACGACGATTACCGAACGTGCAGAATAGTCAACACGTTTACCAAGTAAGTTTTGACGGAAACGACCTTGTTTTCCTTTTAATGAATCAGAAAGTGATTTCAACGGACGATTCGATTCAGTCTTAACAGCTGACGATTTACGTGAGTTGTCAAATAATGAATCAACTGCCTCCTGAAGCATACGTTTCTCATTTCGAAGAATCACCTCAGGTGCTTTGATCTCGATTAATCGCTTCAAACGGTTGTTACGGATAATCACACGTCTGTACAAGTCATTTAAATCAGATGTCGCAAAACGACCTCCATCAAGTGGAACCAATGGACGCAATTCAGGTGGAATAACCGGAACGACTTTCACGATCATCCATTCAGGACGGTTTTCTATTCGTCCTTGAGATTCACGCATTGCTTCAACAACCTGAAGACGTTTCAACGCTTCATTTTTACGTTGTACTGAAGTCTCCGTATTTGCCTGATGTCTAAGATCGTAAGATGTTTGTTCAAGATTTATCGTTCTCAATAGATCATGCAGTGCATCTGCACCCATCTTCGCGATAAACTTGTTCGGATCAGCATCTTCAAGATATTGATTTTCTTTTGGAAGAGTGTCCAAAATATCAAGGTATTCCTCTTCGGTCAAGAAATCAAGTCTCTTCAACACAGAACCATCCAATGCAGAAGCGACACCAGGCTGAATTACGACATAACGCTCGTAATAGATAATCTGATCAAGTTTCTTTGTTGGAAGCCCCAATAAATAACCAATCTTATTTGGTAAAGAACGGAAGTACCAAATATGAGCAACAGGAACAACCAATGATATGTGTCCCATACGCTCACGTCGAACTTTTTTCTCCGTCACTTCTACACCACAACGATCACAAACAATACCCTTGTAACGAATACGCTTATACTTACCACAGTGACATTCGTAATCTTTTACAGGACCGAAGATACGTTCACAAAACAGACCGTCTCTTTCAGGTTTGTACGTACGATAGTTGATCGTTTCTGGCTTTAGCACTTCACCGCTCGATTGCTCGAGGATCACCTCAGGCGATGCCAATGAGATCGTGATCTTGTTAAAGCTGCTTTGTTTTTTTGGTGTTTCTTTTCTGAAAGCCATTTTATCTTTTATTTCTTAATTCAACAACTGGTCAATTAATCCATCGAAATGTTAAGGCACAATCCTCTTAATTCATGCAACAATACGTTGAATGATTCCGGAATTCCCGGTTCAGGGATATTGTCACCTTTGACAATTGATTCGTATGCTTTTGCACGACCCATTACATCATCCGATTTCACCGTAAGGATCTCCTGAAGGATATTAGCCGCACCGAATGCCTCAAGTGCCCAAACCTCCATTTCACCAAAACGCTGACCTCCGAACTGCGCTTTACCACCGAGTGGCTGTTGCGTAATGAGTGAGTATGGTCCGATTGAACGTGCGTGCATCTTATCATCCACCATGTGTGATAATTTCAACATGTAGATCACACCCACTGTTGCCGGCTGGTGGAAACGCTCTCCGGTACCTCCGTCATACAAGTATGTTTTACCTGACTTAGGAACTCCGGCTTTGTTTGTCCACTCGTCAATCTCTGCAGGACTCGCCCCATCGAAGATAGGCGTAGCGAACTTCACACCCAGTTTTTCACCTGCCCATCCAAGAACAGTTTCATAGATCTGACCAAGGTTCATACGTGATGGTACCCCAAGTGGGTTCAATACGATATCCACTGGTGTTCCGTCTTCAAGGAAAGGCATGTCTTCAGCACGAACGATGTTGGCAACAATACCTTTGTTACCGTGACGTCCAGCCATTTTATCACCTACCTTCAACTTACGTTTCTTCGCTACATATACTTTCGCCATCTTCACAATACCTGCTGGAAGCTCATCTCCAACTGAAATATGGAATTTCTTGCGTTTGTATATTCCTAATAGGTCGTTCGCCTTGATATTGAAGTTGTGGATCACACGACCAACAAGAGCATTTGTGTGTGCATCACTTGTCCAGTTTGTCGGATTAATGATCGAATAGTCGATACCAACAAGATTCTTTTGAGTGAACTTGGTACCTTTCTTAATGATCTCTTCCTTAAAGTTGTTGAATACACCTGCAGATTTCTGCTCACCGAGAATAGCCACAAGCTTATCCGCAAGTTTCTCTTTCAAGGCAGCGAAATCTTTTTCGTATTCAGTATCCAATGTTTCAAGAACTGGTTTATCCTGTGCTTTGGACTTTCTGTCTTTGATCGCACGAGAGAACAACTTTTTATCGATTACAACACCGCGAAGCGATGGACCAGCTTTCAACGAAGCATCTTTCACATCACCCGCCTTGTCACCGAAGATCGCACGAAGAAGTTTCTCTTCCGGTGAAGGATCTGTTTCTCCTTTCGGAGTGATCTTACCGATAAGGATATCACCTTCTTTGATCTCAGCCCCGATACGGATCAAACCATTCTCATCCAAGTCCTTTGTTGCTTCTTCAGAAACGTTAGGAATATCTGAAGTCAACTCCTCCATTCCACGTTTTGTATCACGAACCTCCAATGTGTATTCATCAATATGAATAGACGTGAAAATATCGTCACGAACAACTTTTTCAGAGATTACGATCGCATCCTCAAAGTTATATCCTTTCCATGGCATGAAAGCCACTTTCAGGTTCTGACCAAGAGCAAGTTCCCCTTGTTGCGTTGCATAGCCCTCACAAAGCACCTGACCTTTTTCAACACGATCACCTTTCTTAACGATTGGCTTCAAGTTGATACATGTACTTTGGTTCGTTTTCATAAATTTAGTCAACGGATAACGAGTTACCTCGTTGTCAAAACTTACAAGTTTATCTTCTGAGTTCCAATCATATCGGATCACAATTTCGTTTGCGTCTACGTATTCCACGACACCGGTACCTTCAGCGTTTACCAACACGCGTGAATCACGTGCCACGAGACGTTCGATACCCGTACCAACAATCGGCGAACTCGGTTTTAAAAGCGGAACAGCCTGACGCTGCATGTTCGATCCCATCAAAGCACGGTTAGCATCATCGTGCTCAAGGAACGGAATAGATGACGCTGCTATCGACGCAATCTGGTTTGCACCAACATCCATCAAATGGAGATTCGTAGGCTCAACCACAGGGAAGTCACCTTCGTAACGTGCTTTCACGTATTCCGTAAGGAACTTACCTTTTTCATCTACGATGGCATTCGCCTGTGCAATCATTTTAGCGTCCTCCTCTTCAGCAGAAAGATAGATTGGTTCTTTATCCAATGCTACTTTCCCCGACTCTACCTTGCGGTATGGCGTTTCGATAAATCCGAGTTTATTCACTTTCGCAAATACACACAACGAGGAGATCAAACCGATGTTCGGACCTTCAGGAGTTTCGATTGTACATAAACGTCCGTAGTGCGTATAGTGAACGTCACGAACCTCGAATCCTGCTCTTTCACGAGAAAGACCACCTGGCCCGAGTGCAGACAAACGACGTTTGTGTGTAACTTCAGAAAGTGGATTCGTCTGATCCATGAACTGTGATAGCTGGTTCGTTCCGAAGAAAGAATTGATCACAGAAGATAATGTTTTAGCATTGATCAAATCGATCGGAGTGAAGACCTCATTGTCACGAACGTTCATTCGCTCTCTGATCGTACGAGCCATTCGCGCAAGACCAACTCCAAACTGAGCATAAAGCTGTTCACCTACAGTTCTCACCCTTCTATTCGAAAGGTGGTCGATATCATCCACATCAGCTTTTGAGTTGATCAATTCGATCAAATATTTAATGATCGAAATAATATCAGACTTTGTAAGTACGCGGGACTCTTCATTCCCATCAAGACCAAGTTTCTTGTTCAGACGGAAACGTCCTACCTCACCAAGATCATAACGCGTATCGGAGAAGAATAATTTCTCAAATACACCTTTAGCTGTTTCATAATCAGGTGGTTCAGCATTACGCAACTGGCGATAAATATGTTCAACCGCTTCTTTTTCAGAGTTAGAAGTATCTTTCTGAAGCGTATTGTAAATAATGGTGAAGTCAGCACTGTTGACATCTTCTTTGTGAAGGATAACATTCTTCACTCCTGCATCAACAATCATATCGATGTGCTCATCCTCCAGAGCTGTCTCACGATCCAATAACACTTCGTTACGTTCAATTGAAACAACCTCTCCAGTATCCTCATCAACGAAGTCTTCAATCCAAGATTTAAGAACTCTCGCCGCAAGTTTACGACCTACCAATTTTTTCAGGTTAGCTTTGGTAGCTTTCACTTCGTCAGCTAATCCAAAGATCTCCAATATATCTTTATCACTTTCGTATCCGATTGCACGGAACAAAGTGGTTACAGGCAATTTTTTCTTACGATCGATGTACGCATACATCACACTGTTGATGTCTGTAGCAAATTCGATCCATGAACCTTTAAAAGGAATGACACGTGCAGAGTACAATTTCGTACCATTCGCGTGACGACTTTGTCCAAAGAACACTCCTGGTGAACGGTGCAACTGAGAAACGATAACGCGCTCAGCACCATTTACAACGAATGAACCTTTCGGTGTCATGTAAGGGATCGTACCGAGATAAACATCCTGTACAATCGTTTCGAAATCCTCATGTTCAGGATCCGTACAGTACAATTTCAATTTCGCTTTCAGCGGAACGCTGTACGTTAGTCCACGCTCAATACACTCTTCAATGGTGTATCGCGGCGGATCAATAAAATAATCTAAAAATTCAAGAACGAATTGATTTCTAGTATCGGTGATTGGAAAGTTTTCAGCGAAAACTTTGAACAATCCTTCGCTCTCTCTATTCTCAGGTGTCGTTTCCAACTGGAAGAACTCCTGAAAGGATTTTAACTGGATATCCAGAAAATCCGGATAATCGAACTGACTTTTGCTTGAAGCAAAATTCACTCTTGTCGAAATGTTGTTTGATGTTGCCAAGGCCAAACTTTTTTTTATTGATGAAAATGGACTTTAAAATGCGTTGAACGCAAAAAACAGGATAAGGCACCCCGAAAAATCGGGACGCCTTTCCTGTGTATTAAGGAGAAATTACTTAATCTCTACTTCAGCACCAGCCTCCTCAAGAGACTTTTTCAGTCCTTCAGCTTCGTCTTTAGAAACACCTTCTTTCAACGTAGCAGGTGCACCATCAACTAGATCTTTAGACTCTTTTAGACCGTTTCCAGTCAATTCTTTCACAAGCTTAACAACAGCAAGTTTGTTTGCACCACCTGCCTTAAGGATCACATCGAACTCAGTCTTCTCAGCAGCAGCTTCACCACCACCAGCAGCAGCACCACCAGCAACCATTACTGGAGCAGCAGCAGCAGGCTCGATTCCATACTCATCCTTAAGGATAGTTGCCAATTCATTTACTTCTTTAACTGTTAAGTTTACTAGCGTTTCCGCGATTTGCTTGATATCAGCCATTTTTATTTGTTTTAAAAAGTTAAACTAAATTTTAAATTATGCTCTTTCTTCGAGCGTTTTAAGGATACCGGCAATTTTGCCACCAGCTCCTTTAAGTCCAGAAACAACGTTTTTAGCAGGACTTTGAAGTAATCCGATAATATCACCGATAAGTTCTTCACGGCTTTTCAGAGATACAAGAGCTTCCAATTGATTATCACCCATAAATACGGCTTCGTCAATATAAGCTGCTTTCAAAAGCGGTTTTTCGCTTTTCTTTCTGAATTCCTGAATTAATTTTGCAGGTGCATTACCTACCTCGCTGAACATGATTGAAGTAGCACCAGCAAGTGCATCCTTCAAGTTTCCGAAGTCTTTTCCTTCCACACGCTCCAAAGCTTTTTCAAGCAAGGTGTTTTTCACAACGCGCATGCGAATGTTTGACTGGAAACATCTTCTGCGAAGATTGTTCACTACGTCCACTGTCAAGTCCGCTGTGTCTGCCAGATAAAAGATGCTTGCGCTGTTTAATTCAGCTGCAAGATCATCAATGTACTTTGCTTTTTCTTCTCTTGTCATGATGATTTAAGTTATTAAGCAACAACAGACTTCGCATCCACTTGGATACCAGGGCTCATTGTAGAACTCAAGTAAATACTTTTGATGTATGTTCCTTTAGCTGCTGAAGGCTTAAGCTTGATCAAAGTCTGGATCAACTCATTCGCATTGTCACGAATCTTTCCACCTTCAAAACTTACTTTACCTACTGAAGAGTGAACAATACCATATTTATCTACTTTAAAGTCGATCTTTCCGGCTTTCACTTCTTCAACAGCCTTACCAACTTCCATCGTTACTGTACCTGTCTTAGGGTTTGGCATCAAACCACGTGGACCCAAAATACGTCCAAGAGCTCCGACTTTACCCATTACTGAAGGCATTGTAATGATGACGTCGATATCCGTCCATCCACCTTTAATTTTCTCGATGTAATCATCCATTCCAACGTGGTCAGCGCCTGCTGCTTTCGCCTCAGCCTCTTTGTCAGGAGTACAAAGTACGAGTACACGTACATCTTTACCTGTGCCGTGTGGCAGGGCAACAGTACCTCTTACCATTTGGTTAGCTTTACGAGGGTCAACACCCAGACGAACACTGATGTCTACAGATGCATCGAATTTAGTAGTTGAGATTCCTTTGACCAAATCACATGCTTCTGTCAAGGAGTAGGGCTTAGCCAAATCGAATTTAGCCAAGATCTCTTTTCTTTTTTTAGATACTCTTCCCATAACAAAAATGATTATTTGGTTTTAGGTGCCTCACCACCTTTAACTGTTACTCCCATACTTCTTGCAGTACCAGCAACCATAGTCATAGCTGCATCAACTGTGAAGCAATTCAAGTCAGGCAGTTTATCTTCAGCGATCGTTCTCACCTGATCCCAGGTAATCGTTCCCACTTTAGATTTGTTAGGCTCAGAAGATCCCTTTTTGATCTTCGTATGCTCAACAATTTGTACCGCTGCCGGTGGAGTTTTTAATACAAAATCAAAAGATTTATCACCATAAACAGTGATAACTACCGGTGTAACCTTTCCAGGACGGTCTTGCGTACGCGCATTGAACTGCTTGCAAAACTCCATGATGTTCACCCCTTTGGCACCTAATGCGGGACCAACTGGAGGAGCTGGATTGGCTGCACCACCTTTGATCTGTAGTTTGATCAACGCTGCTACTTCTTTAGCCATTTGTTCTCAAATTGTGTAGTCTAACATGAGTAATCACGGGAAGCTTAAATCGTTTTCCTCACTCCTACGGGTTAATAAACCTATTAAATCTCTTTTTCAACCTGCATGTAGCTCAGCTCCAACAAGTTCTTTCTTCCAAATATCTTCACCATTACCTTCAGCTTTTTCTTCTCTTCATTGATCTCATCGATCACACCGCTGAAGTTGTTGAATGGTCCGTCAATCACTTTCACAGACTCACCAACAACGAATGGAATTTTCATTTCTTCTTCTGTCTCCGATAGCTCGTCTACTTTACCAAGAATACGATTCACCTCTGACATACGCATCGGAACCGGGTCTCCACCTTTTTCTGTACCCAAGAATCCAATAACATTCGGAATGCTTTTAATAACGTGAGGCACTTCACCCACCAAAGCCGCTTCAACAAGAACATATCCCGGAAGATATGCCTTCTCTTTGGATACTTTTTTCCCGTTACGGATTTGAAAAACCTTTTCGGTAGGAATTAATACCTGGTCAACGAAATCAGTTAATTTCAAACGTGCGATTTCAAGATCAAGGTATTCTTTAACCTTTTTCTCTTTACCGCTTACGGCACGAACTACATACCATCTTTTCTTGATCTCTCCCATGATGCCTAATTAAAATAAGCCATAAATAAAGCCCATCGCTCCTTTCCACACAGACTTGGCGTCTCCGGTGATACCGAAACCAAAGTCCATCACAAAGATGATTGCAGCAATAATAACCGAAGCAACCACCACAATGATCGTGTTGCTCTGTAGTTCTTTCCAGGTTGGCCACGTTACTTCGTGCACCATTTCATTAACTGTATCGCGAAAATAATTTCTGATTTTAGACACGTCTTTTCGTTTTTGCACGGGCGGTAGGATTCGAACCCACGACCAATGGTTTTGGAGACCACTACTCTACCAGCTGAGCTACGCCCGTGTAAAAAGGGGAGCGAACTCCCCTTTACACATTTTATTTTATAACTTATTAAGCTACGATCTCAGTAACCTGACCAGCACCTACTGTTCTACCACCCTCACGGATAGCGAAACGAAGTCCTTTGTCCATTGCTACAGGAACGATCAACTTAACATTGATTGTTACGTTATCACCTGGCATAACCATTTCACGACCGTCAGTCAAGAAAATCTCACCAGTTACATCCGTTGTACGGAAATAGAACTGTGGACGGTATTTGTTGTGGAATGGTGTGTGACGACCACCTTCTTCTTTCTTCAATACGTAGATCTCAGCTTTGAATTCTGTATGCGGAGTTGTAGACCCTGGCTTACAGATAACCATTCCACGCTTGATTTGTGTTTTCTCAATACCACGAAGAAGAAGACCAACGTTGTCACCAGCTTCACCTCTATCAAGGATTTTACGGAACATCTCAACCCCAGTAACTGTAGATGTCAATTTAACATCACCCATACCAAGGATCTCAACTGGATCTCCTGAGTTGATTACACCTGTCTCGATACGACCTGTTGCAACTGTACCACGACCAGTAATCGTAAATACGTCTTCAACCGGCATCAAGAAATGCTTATCAACATCACGTGGAGGAAGTTCGATGTATGTATCAACTGCATCCATCAACGCTTCAACTGTAGCAACCCACTTCGGCTCACCGTTCAATGCACCAAGTGCTGAACCTTGAATAACCGGAGCGTTGTCACCATCATACTGATAGAAAGAAAGCAATTCACGTACTTCCATTTCAACCAATTCCAAAAGTTCAGGATCGTCTACCATGTCCACTTTGTTCATGAACACAACCAAACGAGGAACACCTACCTGACGACCAAGAAGGATGTGCTCACGTGTTTGTGGCATTGGACCATCTGTCGCAGCAACAACAAGGATTGCACCGTCCATCTGAGCAGCTCCAGTAACCATGTTCTTCACGTAGTCAGCGTGACCTGGACAGTCAACGTGCGCGTAGTGACGGTTAGCTGTTTCGTACTCGATGTGTGACGTATTGATGGTAATACCACGTTCTTTTTCTTCAGGAGCGTTGTCGATTGAAGAGAAGTCACGAACTTGTGCAAGACCTTTAGAAGCCAATACACTTGAGATTGCCGCTGTAAGCGTTGTTTTACCGTGGTCAACGTGACCGATGGTCCCGATGTTCACGTGTGGTTTGGAACGATCAAAATTTTCCTTAGCCATTGTTCTATTTGTTACGAGTTAATAAAAAAACAAACTTTTGTATACACAAAATTTCACCCTCTTTTGGGTGAAACATCTTCTTCATGAGCCAATGACGAGATTTGAACTCGTGGCCTCTTCCTTACCAAGGAAGCGCTCTACCCCTGAGCTACACCGGCTTCTTCAAAATTGAGCGGGAGACGAGATTCGAACTCGCGACCCTCAGCTTGGAAGGCTGACGCTCTACCAACTGAGCTACTCCCGCTTAAAAAGTTACTTGTGGGGAGAGAAGGATTCGAACCTTCGAAGGTGAAAACCAACAGATTTACAGTCTGTCCTCGTTGGCCGCTTGAGTATCTCCCCAACACTATGAGCCGATGGAGGGATTCGAACCCCCGACCAGCTGATTACAAATCAGCTGCTCTGGCCAACTGAGCTACATCGGCGTTGGTAATAATTTCAATAATTGAAAGAACTTATTTTGTGTTTCCCTTAATTTGGGACTGCAAATTTATGAAAGAAATCTGTTCCTGCAAGGACTTTCAAAAAAAATATCCAAAAAAATAAGGGAGACCTTTCGATCTCCCTTTCTTATGTCCGTAATAATGAATCACATTACTTTCTCTTTATGTTTCGCTACCTGCTTACGCAAGGCTTCAACAGCCTGATCTGTTGCCTCCTCGAATGACTTGCATTGCTTTTTCGCAAAAAGTTCTTTCCCTGGAATATGTATCTTAACTTCAGTGATCTTATTATCGTGTGCATGCTCCTTATCCAAACGAAGAAATACTTCAACACTAATGATATTATCGTAGAATAATTCGAGCTTATTAACTTTTTCTTTAATGAAATCGACCAACTTATGGTCTGCGGTAAAATGTACAGCGTTCACATTAATCTTCATAACTCTTTCTGTTAGCGGCCTCTCGGATGAGCCTGTGAATAAATTGCATTAAGTTGCGCGAATGAATTGTGCGTGTACACTTGTGTCGCCGAAAGATTGGCATGACCCAAAAGATCCTTCAAGGTTTCCAATCCTGCTCCATTATTCAACATGTGTGTTGCGAATGTATGGCGTAACACGTGTGGACTACATTTATCCAAACTCGTCACCGAACTAAGGTAATTATTTATCCTTCGATAAACAAACTTTGGATAAAGTTTATTTCCATTATTCAATACAAATACATTTTCATCAGACGGACGAATAGTACTTCGCAAGGTGAAATAATTCTGATAAAGGCGAAGTAATTCCTCTGAAATGGGAATAATCCTTTCTTTATTTCGTTTACCAATAACCCTTAGCGTTTTATCTGAAACGTCTGATAGCTTCAAATTTATAAGCTCAGACAAACGCATACCTGTTTGGTAAAAGAACTCTATCATTAAATGGTCTCGTACACCGTCAAAATCGTTAGTGAAATACGTTTCTGCCGTCGATTTGCTCAACTCACTCTCCTTTGCGAATTGCGGCAACTTTTTAGAAGTCTTGGGACCGCTGATCTTTGCGAGTGGATTATCCTGAATCCACCCATTCTTTTTCACCCATTTGAAGAAACTTCTCAAGGAAGAAAGCTTGCGGTTCACCGAGCGGGTATTGATCTTATGATCGATCAAATCGACAATCCATGAACGAATCAGCGAACTTCTGACTGACTTAACATCTTCTAACGAAGAAAAAGAACCAAATTCAAAAAATTGTGTCAGATCCTTTTCATAGGCAACCAGCGTATGGCCGGAGAATCGTTTTTCGATCTTCAGATAATTGATAAAATCATGAACCAATAAAAAAGGAGCCATAGGCTCCTTAACGAAAAACTTTATAAAATGTTTCTTAAAGTTCTGTTGAACGCAACTTTTGAACGTAAGCTGCTTTGATCTTTTCCTGACGACGCGTCACAGAAGGCTTTTCGAATTCTTTTCTACCTCGAAGCTCCTTCATCACGTTGGTTTTATCGTACTTCTTCTTGTACTTTTTCAACGCTCTTTCGATATTTTCTCCTTCTTTAACCGGAATGATCAACATATTCTGAAATATTAAATTTTAATTCAAATGGGCAGCAAAGATAAGCTTATATTTCTTTTCAACAAGTATTATTTCAAAATTTCTCTTGAAATAACCAATTTTTGAATTTCAGAGGTTCCTTCACCAATCGTCATCAGCCTTGCATCGCGTAGAAACTTTTCGGCAGGATACTCCTTGGTGTAGCCATAACCACCCATAATCTGCATCGCTTCATTACCACATTTAACAGCTACTTCACTTGAATAGTATTTCGCGTAGGCTCCTTCTCGGGTAACAGCTAATTTATTGTTTTTTCTATATGCTGCCTGGAAAGTTAACAATTCAGCAGCCTCGACTTCCGTAGCCATATCGGCCAACTTAAAACCAATCGCCTGAAAATGTGCAATTGGCTGGCCAAACTGCTCACGCTCCTTTGCATACTTAACTGCAGATTCATAGGCACCACGAGCTACACCACAACTTAATGCTGCAATTGAAATTCGTCCACCATCTAATATCTGCATGGCTTGCTTGAAACCTTGTCCAATCTCTCCGATCACCTGACTTTCGTGGACACGCACATTATCGAAGATCAATTCTGCAGTTTCACTGGCACGAACACCAAACTTGTCCTTGATCTTCACAGCAGAGAAACCAGGAGTTCCTTTTTCAATGATGAAAGCTGTAATTCCATTACTATCTAACAACTCCCCTGTGCGAACAAGCACAACAGCAACATCTCCGGACAAACCATGCGTGATCCAGTTCTTTGCACCATTGATCACCCAATATTCGCCATCTTTAACCGCAGTCGTTTTCATACGCATGGCATCAGAACCAGTATTAGGCTCTGTCAATCCCCAAGCACCTATCCATTCACCCGATGCAAGTTTCGGTAAGTATTTCTTTTTTTGCTCTTCGTTTCCGTGATAATAAATGTGTCCGGTACAGAGCGAGTTATGCGCTGCAACGCTCAAACCAATACCACCGCAAACTTTTCCGAGCTCCATTAATGCAGTTGCATATTCAAAATAACTAAATCCTGAACCACCGTATTCTTCCGGAATGTATATACCGAGAAGCCCGAGCTCACCCATCTTTTTCATGGTATCGACAGGGAAATACTCCTCATCATCCCACTTTTTAAAGTGTGGCTTAATTTCCTTTTCAGCAAAATCACGCACCATTTGGGTAATCATCTGCTGGTTTTCATTCATTTCGAAATTCATGGTAGTTAATTTTAGTTGTAAACCCGAATTAAAAGCGTGCTAAATTAACAATATTGGGTGAAATTGATTTTAATTTTTCTTCTCCATTGAGAAAATCCAATGCTACGAGAAAATTAAAGCCAAAGACTTTTCCTCCACATTTTTCAATTAACCTTGCAGCAGCCTCGGCAGAACCTCCTGTAGCTAACAGATCGTCATGAATGAGTACTTGTGCTCCTTCTGCGATTGCATCTGTATGCATTTCAATCGTCGCCTGACCATATTCAAGGTCATAAGCGTAACTAATTTTCTTGTAGGGTAATTTTCCCTCTTTTCTAATAAGTACGAACGGGATACCTAAACGCATTGCCAATGGAAAACCAAACAAAAATCCTCTGCTTTCGATACCAGCAATGGCATCGATACCTTTACCCTGATAGTTGGTTACCAATTCATCCAAAACATCATTGGACAAAGAGGCATTCAGCAAAATCGTAGAAATGTCCTTAAACATGATCCCTTCCTTTGGAAAGTTAGGAACGTCACGTATAACAGACTGCAATTTTTCTTCTAATGTCATGTCACAAAGTTAAATATGGTTTTAATTTTTCAAACAATTCCTCATCGATCAAAACAGATTCCTTGATATCCTCAATCGCATTGAACAACGTTTTCTGTTTTCGCAGTTTCACAATGGAATTCGCGATGTTCCAATTCAAATAGGGGTGTTTCCTGAGAATTTCAGCTGAAACTTCATTGAGGTTAATTTTTTCTATGGTCGGACCCACTGATACAAAACGTTGAATTTCCTCATATTTTACCGGGTCCATCTTCCAGACCTCTAACAGTTGTTCCTTTCGGACATATCCCCCTAGCCTGTTCCGGTAATTGATTATATTTTTAGCGTAAAATGATCCGACTCCGGGGATTTTATCCAATTCTGCCTCATCAGCTTTATTTACATCAACAAGAATCAGTTTTTCAATTGCTTTTTCCGAAGGCTCAGCTGTGCGTTCATACCTAATTTGTGTTTTGGCAGGATAAAATGTAGAATCCTTAATGAGTTCATACAATTTTTCGGGAATCACAAAAATCTTCCGTAATTGATCATTAGAATAAATGCCCCGTGAACAGAATTTCAAAACTACTGCACCCTGTTTTTCAGATAATCCTAGTTTCATCCAATCTGCTATGGAATAGCCATTTGGATCGAAGCGTTGGGCCGGTACTTTGAAACGATTCTTATTCGGACCTATGAAATTCACAAAACTTCGCTTTGATTCGAATCGGTCTCTGGATTCCATTAATTGGGAAAGTTCCTGTGAAGAAATTAAATAGGTCTTGTTTGGGGTTAACCACAGGATCATTCTAGGTACAAAAACGACAGCTAATGAAAGGACAAGGAATAATACCAATCCCCGCTTATTACTCTGAGAAAGAAAAAATGGATCCTTTGAACTCATTTTCTTCTTGCGACAAAATAGACAGGAATACCAAGAAGAACGATTACTAAACCTAATCCTGCAGTAGCAGGCTTATAGATTAATAAATCCAGGCATATCGCAGATGTCAGAAGGATATAAAGTGTTGGAATCACCGGATATCCGAAAGCTCGATAAGGTCGTTCGGCTAATGGTTCCTTTTTGCGAAGAATAAAAATCCCTCCAATCGTTAACATGTAAAAGATCAGTGAGGCGAAGGTACTGTACTCCAACAGATCGCCATACTTACCGGAAAGGCATAAAACACTCGCCCAGGCACACTGAATCCAGAGTGCTTTACCCGGAACATGAAATGCATTCAGTTCACCAGCTTTCTTGAAAAAGAGTCCGTCGTTCGACATGGCATAAAACAATCTTGAACCTGCGAGTACCAATCCGTTATTGCAGCCGAACGTAGAAACCATGATCAAAATTGCCATGATCGCACCACCCCATGGACCGAAGATCACTGAAGCAGCTCCGGCACCTACACGGTCATCAGATGCAAACATGATCCCTTGACCGAGTGCGTCAGTTGCGTTGGGATCACCTTGCAAGGGTAATAATGCAAGATAAGCCACATTAGCAAGAATGTAAATCACCGTAACGATAAATGTTCCTAAAAACAGTGAACGCGGAATATTCCTTTGCGGATCGCGGATCTCTGAAGCGATGAATGTTACATTGTTCCAGGCATCAGAAGAGAATAATGAGAATATTATTGTTGACCCAAGGGCACCCGCCAATGCGACTCCTGAAAATGACTCAAACGAAATCTGTCCGTCGGTAACTGTCGTTTTTCCTGCACTCCAAACATCCGTAAAATTTGCATTCCAAACCTCAGACCCTAAACCAATAGACAAACCTAATACGATCAATCCAAATAAGGCGAAGAGTTTTGCTGAGGTAAAGACTAACTGAATAAGTTTTCCATTCTGAACACCTCTTGCATTGAAAAAGGTGAGGAAGACGATACTAAAGATAGCGAGCAATTGCGCATAACTTATGTTCAACCAACCACCGAGATTTATAAATTCCTCTTTTAGTCCAGGAAAGAATACAGCGGTATACTTTGAGAATGCCACCGCAACTGCAGCAATCACCCCCGTTTGAATAACCGTAAAAACCGTCCACCCATAAAGGAAAGACATCATTTTACCATAAGCACGCTGAATGTAAACGTATTGGCCCCCTGCATTCGGCATCATACCCGCGAGTTCACCGTAACTGAGCGCAGCCATGACAGTAATGAGTCCGGTGATCAACCAAAGAAGTAAGATCCAGCCAGCTGAGCCTACATCTCGGCCCATTTGAGAGGTAACAATGAAAATTCCTGATCCGATCATGGATCCGGCTACAAGCAATGTAGCATCTAGGAGCCCAAGTGATCTGACCAGTTTGTTTTCAGACATCCGGAATGTTATTCTTCGTTCGCTTCCTCAGAGGTGTTCAAGATCGCATCATGTCCTTTAAGCGATTGCTCAAAATCATAATGGTTCAAATGGCTGTTTTTTCTGGAGTACAGGAAATAAACCACCACGCCAAGTGTCGACCAGCAAATGAATGCAATCCACGTATCAGGACGAACAAAATACATCAATCCAATATTAAACGCAGCGCCTGCCGGCGCAACCAATTTAATCGCCGGTGTTTTAAATGGCCTGTCGAGATCCGGTTGTTTTATTCTAAGTACCAAGACGGCGATAGAGATCATGGAGAAAGCCAAAAGAGTTCCCATCGAGCACATTTCTGAAACTTTATCAATTGGTGTAGAGGCCGCAACAAGCGAAACAACCAAACCGACAAGAAGAGTACTCCTGTATGGTGTCTTAAACTTTTCATGAACTTTACCAAACACATTGAAAGGGAGCAAACCATCTTTTGCCATTCCGAGGAAAATCCTCGTTTGACCGAGCATCATTACTAGCATTACTGACGTAAGTCCTGCAACGGCAGCAATAGTTATCAGCACCGTGGCCCAAGGCATTCCAACCCCTTCAAATG
>Ga0172367_10001098_pt1 | contig 40622 bp, 36 predicted proteins | sample Lak10m_FD_114542 | JGI IMG/M metagenome (GOLD analysis project Ga0172367, IMG submission 114542) | Freshwater microbial communities from Kabuno Bay, South-Kivu, Congo - kab_022012_10m | ecosystem: Environmental > Aquatic > Freshwater > Lake | place: Democratic Republic of the Congo: South-Kivu... | reverse complement strand
CTTCAGAACTACCTCAACGAGTTCTGCTACAAACTCAACAGAAGATACTTCGGTGAAAGGCTCTTTGATAGACTTACCCTTGCCATTGCAAAATGCTACTGGTAATTTGCGGGGGAATCAGTACAGGTATTTCATGTCGAATGGATTTAATGTTTGGCGCAAGGTACATACGAAATTTGTTTGGCAACGTTGACCAAGGTCACATCTGAAACCAACTTTTACCTTTAGCCCATCGCTAATACACAGAATGGAATTCAATATCATCGATTTTACAGTTGACTCGGGAGTAGCTACCATCATCCTGAACCGTCCAGACAAGTTGAACAGCTTCAATACCGAAATGGCGTTGGAAGTGCAGCAAGCGTTGGACTATTGCATGGAGAACAGTAACGTCCGATGCGTGCTCATTACAGGTGCTGGTCGTGGTTTCTGTGCTGGTCAAGACCTTGAAGAGGCCATTGCACCTGATGCTGCCAGCATTGAAGAGCATGTAGAGAACAAATACAATCCGATGGTGCGTAAGATCAGGGCCATCGAAAAACCTGTCATCGCTGCCGTGAACGGTGTGGCAGCCGGAGCGGGCGCCAACCTTGCGTTTTGTTGCGATATTGTACTGGCGGCCGAAAGTGCCAAGTTCATTCAGTCGTTCATCAACATCGGTTTGGTGCCCGATACGGGCGGAACGTATTTCCTTCCTCGCTTGATAGGATTCCATAGGGCCACCGTTCTGACCATGTTAGGTGAAAAGATGTCGGCTCATGAAGCAAAGGAATTGGGACTGGTTTACCAAGTGTTTCCAGATGAGCAACTCATGGAAGGAGCCGTGGCGCTGGCACTTAGAATGGCACAGATGCCGACCCGTGGTCTTGGTCTAACCAAGAAGGCGCTCAATCTGAGCCTTGGTCACGATCTGGAACAACAACTGGAAGTAGAGAAGGAATTGCAAGGTGCTGCTGGCCGAACGGCCGATAATGCAGAAGGCATCAATGCCTTTTTGGAGAAACGTAAACCCGTATTTACAGGAGAATAGTTGATTGGGTTTACAAGGTTTACAAAGTTGATAGGTTTCTGATGGGAGGCTTCCGCGAGTTGGTCGTTTGGCAAAAGGCACGTTCGTATCGGAATGAATGCGCTTCTTTAGCGAAAAACCAATTTCCACCAGAGGAAAAATACCGCCTTACAGATCAACTGATACGGTCATCGCGAGCAGTTTCGGCTATGATTGCAGAAGGTCATGGTCGTTTCCATCACAAGGAGAACATTCAAAGTTGTCGAATGGCCCGTGGCGAAGTCTCGGAAACGGTTGACCACTTGACCGTTGCTTTGGATGAGAATTATATTGATGAGAACGAATTCAAAAGAATGGATGAATTAGCTTGCGAATTGGAACGGTTGATCAATGGCTACATTCGTCATCTTCAATCTCAACTCGACAAAAAGTGAAATTGGCCATACAAGGCAACTCTGTAAACTTTATCAACTATGTCAACTGATCAACTGATAATCGGTGTTGTAGGTGCAGGATCCATGGGTGCTGGAATCGCCCAAATTGCCGCACAGGCTGGGCACAAGGTCTATTTGAACGACAGTTACCCCGATGCGCTTGAACGGGCGGCAAGAGGCCATCAGAAGATTTTCAGTCGGTTGGTTGAGAAAGGCCAAATGACCCTTGACGAGGCAAATGCGTGCGCGAAACGGATAACATACACCAGAAGCATCGATGACCTGAAACGTTGCGGATTGGTGATTGAAGCCATCATCGAGGACCTTGAGATCAAGCAGGGTCTGTTTCAAGAGTTGGAAATGGTCTGTTCGGAAGAAGCGATTTTGGCTTCGAACACATCCACACTGCCTATCGTTGCCATTGGAGGAAAGCTCAAAGATCCAAGTCGAGTCATCGGTATTCACTTCTTCAATCCGGCACCGCTGATGGCGCTGGTGGAGGTCATTCCAAGCATGCTTACGAGGGAAGGTTTGGCTGATGAAATGAAAGACCTGATGAAAGCGTGGGGCAAGGTTCCCGTCATTGCAAAGGACACGCCCGGCTTTATAGTCAATCGCGTAGCGCGGCCGTTTTACGGTGAGAGCATTCGAATATTGGAAGAAGGCATTGCCGATGAGGCTACCATCGATTGGGCATTGAAAGAAATGGGCGGTTTCCGAATGGGGCCGTTTGAGCTGATGGACCTTATCGGAAACGACATCAACTTTGCAGTTACCTCAACGGCCTTTCAATCGTTCTTCTACGACCCACGTTATAGACCTTCTGTTATTCAGCAACGATTGGTTGAAGGTGGTTTGCTTGGCAGGAAAACAGGTCGCGGCTACTACGATTATTCTGATGGGGCCAAAAAGCCAGAACCGAATACCAGCCGTGCGTTGGGTGAAATGATCGTTAATCGTGTTTTGTGCCTGCTCATCAATTCAGCCGTTGACGCTTACCATTTGAAAATTGCTTCAAAAGAAGACCTTGACCTTGCCATGATCAAAGGTGTTAACTACCCGAAAGGCTTGCTGGCTTGGGGTGATGAGCGCGGTTTGGAAAATGTGCTTCATCGCATCGACATGCTGTATGACGATTATCGAGAGGAACGTTATCGCGCTTCCGTTCTGCTTCGAAGAATGGTGAAGGAAGGCAAGAAATTCTACAACTGATGTCAGAAGAGAAGTCACTTCCAACGCGTGTTGTGGATCGCATGTACAACAACGATCCGTTCAGCAAATGGCTCGGAATTGAACGCGTGGAAGACGGTGATGGAAGTTCAGTTCTCCGAATGACCGTCCGCAAGGAAATGCTTAACGGGTTTGATATTGCCCATGGTGGCATAACCTACAGTCTGGCCGATTCCGCTTTGGCATTCGCTTCGAATGGCCATGGAATACAAAGCGTGAGCATCGAAACTTCCATTTCGCACACCAAACCAGTGAAAGAGGGTGATGTTCTCACGGCAAAAGCCATCGAAAAGAACCGAACCAACAAGATCGGTGTTTATGAGGTTGTGATAACGAATCAGAAAGAAGAAACCGTGGCACTTTTCAAAGGCACGGTTTACCGGACTGGAAAAGAATGGGAGGTTTGAGTTATGAATGAGGTTATTTCGACAATTCTTTTTCTGATAGCCGTGCTCGACCCGATAGGTTCTGTGCCTGTTTATCTCGAAGCCACAAAGCATTTCGATCTGCAGCACAAGCGGAAAATTGCTGTGCGAGCCTCGATCATTGCGTTCCTTATTCTGTTGGTTTTCATTGTTCTCGGGCAAGTGGTGTTGGAAGGAATGAGTGTTTCTCTTGATGCCTTTCAGATCTCGGGTGGGGTCATCCTGTTTCTCTTCGCCCTTACAATGATCTTTGGTGACGGCAAGCCCGAAATGGAAAAGCATCTCATTAAAGATTACAAGCACGTGACCATCTTTCCAGTGGCGGTGCCTTCCATAGCATCGCCCGGGGCCATCATGGCGGTTGTGCTCATGACCGACAACCATATTTACACGATCGAACAACAGGCGCTCACCACGTTTCTGGTGCTTGTGGTAATTGGCATCACTTGTCTGCTACTTCTGGGTGCCAATAAAGTTCAAGAACGCATTGGCGAATATGGAATCACCGTCATTTCAAAGATCATGGGGCTGATCCTGGCCTCGTACGGTGTTCAGAGCATCCTCAGCGGCATTAAAGAATTCTTTGCGCATTGATTCACTAATATTGGCATCATGAAAGATGCTTTTATCGCTGATGCCATCCGAACGCCCATTGGCAGTTTCGGTGGTTCGCTCGCTCCCGTTCGGGCAGATGATCTGGCCGCAATTCCTATCCGCGAATTGATGAAACGAAACTCGAATGTGGATCCATCAGCAATCGAAGACCTGATCTTCGGCTGTGCCAATCAGGCGGGTGAAGACAACCGAAATGTGGCACGAATGGCGTTGCTTTTAGCAGGATTGCCGTGGTCAGTCGGTGGCGAAACCGTGAACCGTCTGTGTTCGTCTGGAATGGCATCTACCATCAATGCGGCCCGAGCCATCCAAACTGGAAACGGTGATCTGTACATATCCGGTGGCGTGGAACATATGACGCGCGGACCGTGGGTCATTTCAAAGGCCAGTCAGCCTTTTGGCCGCGATAGCGAGATGTTCGACACCAGTTTCGGTTGGCGATTCATCAACACTAAAATGCAAGAACTCTACGGAACCGATGGCATGGGGCAAACGGCTGAGAATCTGGTGGAGATGTACGGTATCGAACGAGAAGCACAAGACCTTTTTGCCTACAATTCGCAGATGAAAGCCGCGAAAGCGCAAGCCAGCGGAAGGTTGGCAGAAGAGATCTGTGCCGTTGAAATTCAGCAGCGTAAGGGCGAAGCGTTGAGGTTTGAAAAGGATGAGTTCATCAAAGCCAACACATCGTTGGAAGTCCTCGGCAAACTGCGTCCTGCCTTTAAGAAAGATGGTTCGGTCACTGCCGGTAACAGCTCCGGATTGAACGATGGGGCCGCTGCCATGCTCATTGCCTCCGACCAAGCGCTGAAAGACCACAATTTGAAACCTCTGGCGCGTATCGTTTCTGCGGCTGTTGCCGGTGTTGAACCACGCATCATGGGAATCGGCCCTGTTTATGCTTCACAAAAAGCAATGAAACGTGCTGGTTTGACGTTGAATGATATGGACATTCTCGAATTGAACGAAGCATTTGCCGCACAGGTGTTGGCGTGCACGCGCAAACTCGGAGTGGCGCATGACGACCCGCGCATCAACCCGAATGGGGGCGCCATTGCCATTGGTCATCCGTTGGGAATGAGCGGTGCACGCATTCTTCAAACAGCGGCTATCCAACTTCAGAAAACTCAGAAACGCTATGCGTTGGTTACCATGTGCATTGGTGTTGGGCAGGGCTACGCCACCATTATTGAACGGGTTTGATGGGAATATGAATTGAAAAACGGCAAATTCCAGTTGAAATTCGAGACATTTCAATAGAAATGTTGGAAATTCCGATTGGAATGTGGCGAATACCGATTGGAATTTGCTGAATTACAACAGGAATGTGACGAATTCCGATAGGAATATGTCGAATAACAACAGAAATGTGACGAATTCCGATAGGAATTTAGCGAATACCAATAGAAATATGGCGAATTTCAACTGGAATATGTCGAATTTGCAACAGAAACCAACCAGCAACAACTATGGTTTTCGAATTCAAAGGAATGCGCCCTAGCATTCATCCTACGGCATTTGTCCATCAAACGGCAAGCGTCATCGGAAATGTACAGATAGGCAAGGATGTTTATATCGGTCCAGGCGCGGCCATCCGTGGCGATTGGGGAAGGATAGTAATTGAAGATGGCTGTAACGTTCAGGAGAATTGCACCATCCACATGTTTCCGGGAACAACGGTCTGGCTGCACCAAGGCGCGCATGTGGGTCATGGTGCCGTCATTCATGGGGCAACCCTTCAGCGGAATTGCCTGATCGGTATGAATGCCGTGTTGATGGACGATGCCGAAGTAGGAGAGGAGAGTATTGTTGGCGCGCTGTGCTTCGTTCCTGCGGAGATGAAGATCCCGGCACGGAAGGTCGTTGTTGGTAGTCCGGCCAAGGTAGTGAGGGATGTTTCGGACGAAATGGTTGTTTGGAAAACCGAAGGAACCAGGTTGTACCGATCATTGCCGAGAGAAAGCCACGAAACGTTGAAAGAACTTTGCATGGAAGAGGTACTGTCACAGGATCCGATCTCACTGCAAGACCCCTACAACGGTCAGCAAAAGGCGCTTTTCGAAACTTGGAGAAAGACCAAATAAAAAGCCCGCCCCGAAAAATTGGGACGGGCCGTACGTGAATACAGACCCCATTACTGCTTCACGAATCGTTTCGTAATCTCAGTTTCCTCGAACGAAAGCTGAATGAAATAGATGCCCTTCGGAAGATCGGCAATGGAAATTCGCTGTTCGCAAGCCTGTGTGCGAATGACCTTACCCATTTCGTCAATGATGCTTACCTGCGTGGGATGCAGATCGGTAATGCCGTTTACCACGATTGTGAGCGCCTCTTCAGAAGTTGGAACCGGATACATCACAACTCTGTCCGAAATTTCTTCGCCTGTTACTCCAACAGTCAAAGCAGAGCAGAAACTTGCTCCGTCAGAAACGCCACATCCTGCAAAAGGAGGACCAACCGAGAACGACATATCGGGTGTGCCAGCAAAACACCTCGGAATGATCGGATACTCAGCCGTCATTACATAGTAGTAGGTTCCGTTCGGAAAATCCGGTGTTACGCCATATCTTCCACTGCATTCATCCAATATGCAACCACTTATCGAACTGCTGTATTCGTAATCTTCAACATAGGTTCCGTCATATGCACCATTAGGAGCCGTTGTTCCGTTACCAGGTCGTGTTCCAGCTTTCAGTTGGTAGCAGGTAGTGGCTTCTGCAATGCCGCTGTTGGCGTTCATAGCATCAGCATAAACGTATTTGTAGTAAAGCGGAAATCCATCGGCTGCATAACCGATAATAGGCGAATGTTGCGAAGGAGAAACGTTCAACGTGGCGATGAAATTCACAGGATCGCCATGGTAGTGGTATTTGCCGGTAGGTTGCACGTGGGCGTCATTCATATCCGTTCCTAAGTTGACCAATGGGCTTAGAGGATTCTTGTTCCAACTGTAATTCAGCTGGCCGCTGTTCGGGTTCGAGAAGAACTCAGCTGCAATCGGGTCGAATTCTAAACCATTGGTAGCAATTCCGAATTCGAAGGTCGGGCAGCCGCCTTGCGTTCCGAATCCGCTGATGATCAGATCGGTGAACTGACCGGCTTCCTGAGGATAGGCACACATTGTGAAATCCGATTGTTGTGCACTGATGCTGTTGGGGTTGTTGGCGTTCGGAAAAGTGCCCGTAGCATGGTTCGGAATTGAATTTGCGTACCAATAGCGAAGCACGCCATTGACCTCCGTGCAAACTGCATTGGTTGTCGTGTTGCTCCAAATGGCAGTTGAATTGCATTGCGAAAATGCATGCGTTGCCAAAAGGCTGAAAAGAATGGTAAATGATCTCAAGGTCTATCGGTAAGGTTTATAGAAATGCTGGTTCGTTCTTTGTTCATCAAGTAGCCTTGGTTCAGGTCTTTCACAGCAACTTGAAACAGGTTTTCGTATTGCGAGAACGAGTTGAGAAAACAATCGTTCGTCACATCCAAGCTGCTGATGGAGTCTGGAACATCTCCGAGGTCGAAGGTCAGAAGCAAATGACCGTCATCTGTGCGGGCCTCACTGAATTTCGATATCCGTAATTCTCCATTAACGGCCAGCGCAATGTGACTGGATGTCCATTGAGCAGCGCACCAATGAATTTGGGTCTTGGGCTGGCACACATCTTCGTTGTTCAGACAAAACTCCACATCGGGCAATTCCATTTTGACGGTAAGAGTTAGTACTCCATTCTGCTCGAAAAGGCGGTAAAAAGCCTGTTTGCCTTGATGCGCCCAACTTAAAGAAGGCAAGCAAAGAAGTATGACGAACAGCGATTTCATGAACCAATAATAGTTCAGCCTACAGCTAACGTCTTTACACTATTTGAAGTACGATGTACAAGATCCTGAATTCACAGCTTTATCAGCTTGGACATATGGCCTTCCGATGTTCGTATAATATAGGTTCCTGAGCTCCAGTTGGTTGCGTCTATTCGATTTGTTCTCTGAAGTGAACGATTCAGTATCAACTTTCCGGCAAGGTCATAAACGAACAGAGAAGCATTTTTTAGCTGAGTTTCCAATTCGAACGTGAAAACTGAATTTGTCGGGTTCGGGTAAAGCAGCAGCTGCAATGCTTCAATGCTGTTCACACCAGAGGCGCCATCGTTGTTGGCACTGAAAGTAGGATTCTGTATTACGAATGCACCTGTACCGTTCGGTACTCGGGCATAGCCCAAATCAGTAGTTTGGGCACCGAATGTTACTTCTTGAATAACCGTTGAGCCTTGGCTGAGCACCACTTGCTCGCCCGATGCAGAAAGTTTGAAATTGGCATGTAGCCCAGATTGAAGGGTGTCACCATCTGCCCAAATGAGCAAATAGTCGTTGGCCCCTATGGATGTTCCATCAGGAAACTGCCATTTCTGCGGGTTGTTCGAGTTGTCAGACAGAAAGTAACCGGTAAGGTCTATTGTAGAACCAGTTCGGTTGAATAGTTCTATCCAATCATCGAATTCTTCATCCTGGTCGGCTGCAGTTTCAGCGTTACTTGCCATTAATTCATTGACAACCAGATCTCCACCTATCAGAAGGGTGTGAAATTCGTGTTCCGCTCGAACAGGAGAAAACTTACCTGCATCGCTGTTCTCAGCGTATATATAGTATTGGATATCAGATGCTCCTACACTGATACTGGTACCGTAAATGCCATCGTTTGCATCACCATCATTGTGGTTCCCATCGTCAAAGAGTTGTTGTTTGCTGAACGCTTGACCTACGTTCTCTCTGAAGCCCAAGTAAGCATAGTTGGCATCGGAGATCTGAGCTGTGATGACCACGGATGAATTTGCCTGTACGCTGGCAGGTGAGCCGGCAATGTTCAGGATGGTGGGTGCAATTGCCGAGAATTCCGATAGAGCCAGAACGTAGTCGTAGCGAGCGTCCATCAATGTGGTAACGCCAACGATGGTTCCGCCACCGGGGCCGCCACCAGAAGCTATGGATGTCGTCAAATTCGATTGAGCCTGCGAGAAAGTGTAAAATGCACCAGGGTCGGTTTGGTAGGCATCCTGAATGATGGACTGCAATTGTTGCGCCCGTTGCAGGTAACCATCATCGGCAAAATTCTCTTCAAGAATGGTTTTGCAATGGGCCACATACATACGCTTGTACCGAGGGTTGTTGTTTATGAGTTGTAGCAGCGGATGGCTTGAATCGGTGAAATTGTAGAACGGACTGAGGCTATATGTATTCACAGCACCGCCCGGTCCGCTCATGCCCCCGAATCGCCCGAAACTTTCATTGAAGTCCCATTTGATGCTGTTGAAACGGCTGTTATCGTCATAGAACAGATAATAGTTCTGCACCATTTGGCTAATGTAGCTGTCGAGGTTGACCAGCACATTATCTATGCCCACCATCCAAATGGCACGGTCAATGTCCAAAATGGTTTCCACATTGCTTGGATCGTTCGCAATGGCGTTGGTCAAGGCCATCAGTTCCGTCCAACCCGTAGAGGATTGTATCTCGTATGATGCTTCATATGGTGCCTGCGTTGTGCCCAAGTATTGCAATGAAGATCCACCATATTGATTGGAAGGGGCATTGCATTTGAATAGCGGATTGTTTTCATCAGAAAGGAAATGTTCTCCAACGAACTTCTTATTGATGGATTCTGCACTGCTGAACAGTCCGTAGTAACTTCCATTTATGTACACTTTAGCATAGTTGCATAAGGGTGCGTGCATGTATTTGCGCGTGATCTCATAGCTGAGAGTTTCGCGGACAAATGTTGGGTCTTTATCGCCATTGCTCAATTTTAGCGTGTACCAACCTTGGTAGTTCTGGCTCGAAATGATCTCATCGAGTTTGATGTTCAGTGGGTTCTTCTCGTTGTTCACACTGTATGTGCTGTTGCCTTTGTATTTCACTCCAACGCTATCGAACGGTTCTCCGTTCACAGCACATGTGGCCAGAAGGCGTTCATCGTTTCCGTTACTGTAGTATTGGTCAAGGATCTGGTCCCAATTAGATTCTGTGAATGTCAACTCGATCACAGTAATGTTGTCCATGTCGTAAAGCCCTTGAGCGTGTAATTTCAGGTGGCCGAAAAACAGGATGAGTGTGCAGATGTAGATTTTCATTGCAGGCAATTTATTGGCAAGTGTACCGATGATTCAGTCTTAAGGTTTTACGGTATTTGAAGATTGAGTAATGATTTTCCGATGAGTGCGCTGTATGAAATGACCATTAAGATTGACAAACATCATTGACGACACAATAAAACTCCCGTAATTTGGTTCACTATTTGTAAAGAGACCAATATCAGATCAATCTTAGTTATGAAAAGGAACATGCTTAAAATGGCCTTCGTTGGCCTATCGATAGTTGTGGTCGGAACCGGATGCGGCCGCCTGCGCGATCTGTTGAATCCTCAGATACAGCAACACAACAGTGACTCGAATGAGTTCAAATCCACACTCGATCAGGTGGATGACAATATCAACACTGCCTTGAAAGACATTCCAGGTTTCGGCAAAATGGATGGCAGCGATGTCATCTATTCAAGCCCACTATGCGGTGTCACCATCGATTCCTCTGAACTTGCCGATCAGATCCTTTACTTCATTTTCGATGGTGTAACGCCATGTTTCAGCCCTTCAGTTACACGCTCAGGGCAGATCAAAGTGGAATTGATCGCGGGTAATAATTGGGGCGAACAGGGTGCTGTGCTCAAGGAGACATTCATCGATTTCCGCGTTACGCGCTTGAGCGACAATAAATTCATCGAGTTCGATGGCGTCAAAACCCTTGAGAACATCAACGGACACAACTGGTGGTTGTTCCTTACCGGAGCAGAGTCTTTCGCTTACCGCGAGCGCGCTCTGGACATGCAGGTGTCATTCAGCAACAATCAGCAGGCTGTATGGAATTCGGCCCGCACAACTGAGTGGTCGTACACGCCATCACAGACCAAGATCACCTTCACGGCAAGTGGCGATACCTCGTTCAATGGTTATTCCAATATCGATTCTTGGGGTGTTAACCGTTATGCACAGGATTTTGTGACCTACTACAATTCGGCCATCGTATCGGATACATATTGCGGATTGTGGAGGTTCAATTCTGGTGAATTGTCGCATGATGTTGATGGAAACCTGTACACGTTGACGTTGGGTGTGAACCAGCAGGGAAATCCTTCAACACAAGCTTGCGCTTATGGCTTCAAGGTTTCTTGGGAAGTGAACGGAGAACAGAACTCGCAGGTGTTCAGTTATTGATAACCTCATGAACCACATGATTGACGGGCGGCCAATTGGCCGCCCGTTCTTTTTTTACAACTGCTACATTAGCGTCCCCAACCGAACCACGTTGGGCTTAAACCGATACATATGAAACTTCAGAATTACGTAGCAGGAAATTGGATTGAGGGCGATGGCGAAGGGAGTCCGCTTTTCAATTCGGTGACTGGCGAAGTGGTGGCAACCGCAACTACCAAAGGTTTGGATTTAAAGCAAGCACTTGAATACGGTCGTGCCCATGGTAGTACGCTTAGGAAAATGACGTTTCAAGAGCGAGGGCAGATGCTGAAGGCATTGGCCATGTATTTGCTTGAGCGAAAGGAGGCTTACTATCAATTAAGTTACAAAACGGGAGCTACGCGTGTTGATAGTTGGATAGACATTGAAGGTGGTATCGGGAACCTTTTTGCGAATGCCAGTTTGCGCAGGCAGTTCGGTGATGAACCGTATTATGTAGATGGCGAATATGCTCCGCTGAGTAAGGGCGGATCCTTCATTGGGCACCACATCATGGTTCCAAAGGAAGGTGTGGCTATTCACATCAATGCCTACAATTTCCCCGTTTGGGGCATGTTGGAGAAAGTGGCCGTTAACTGGTTGGCGGGCGTTCCTGCCATCGTTAAACCGGCAACTGTCACATCATTTCTTACAGAAGCGGTGGTAAAGGATATTATTGCTTCGGGAATCCTTCCCAAAGGAGCATTGCAACTGATATGCGGTTCGGCTGGCGATCTGTTGGATCATGTTCAATGCCAGGATGTGGTCACTTTCACAGGTTCGGCATCAACTGGCCGTATGTTGAAATCGAAATCTGCCATCATTCAGAATTCTGTTCCATTCAACATGGAGGCTGATAGTCTCAATTCATCCATTCTAGGGCCTGATGCCGTTCCCGGAACACCCGAATTTGAGCTTTTCATAAAGGAGGTTGTCAAGGAGATAACCGTAAAGTGTGGTCAGAAATGTACGGCCATCCGCAGAATCATGGTGCCAGAGAATCTGGTAGAGGATGTGCAAATTTCTGTTGGACAGCGATTGGAGAAAACAATCATTGGTAACCCGACCACTGAAGGCGTACGGATGGGCGCATTAGCTGGGCACGATCAGATGCGCGAAGTGAAAGAGCAGGTCGAAAAACTGCTCAAGGAAAATCAGCTCGTGTTCGGTGATCTTGGTTCGGTGCAGGCGCTTGGAGCCGACACAGGCAAAGGTGCGTTCATGTCGCCTATTCTGATGCGAAATGACGACCCGTTCAACGCGAATGCGGTGCACAACATTGAGGCATTCGGCCCAGTGAGCACCATTCTTCCGTACAAGAACTTGGATGACGCTATTGCCTTGTCGAAACTCGGTTTGGGTTCGCTGTGCTGTTCTATTGTGACCAACGACCCGAAAACCGCCCGCGATTTTACTATAGGAGCCGCATCTTATCATGGCCGCATTCTGGTGCTGAATGGCGAGTGCGCCAAGGAAAGCACAGGGCATGGTTCACCAATGCCGCTGTTGGTACATGGTGGCCCTGGTCGTGCCGGTGGGGGTGAAGAGATGGGCGGAAAACGCGGTGTTCTTCACTATTTGCAGCGCACGGCAATACAAGGTTCTCCAACCATGATCACGGCCATTACCAATGTGTATCAGCAAGGAGCTAAGCAGAACGAGGTGCTGCTCAATCCGTTCATGAAGCATTTTGAGGAAGTAGAGATAGGAGAGACGCTCATCACCCACAAACACACCGTTACAGAAGCGGATATCATCAACTTCGCTAACGTAAGTGGCGACCATTTCTACGCGCACACAGACGTTACTTCTTTGGATGGAACGCTGTTCGAAGGCCGCGTAGCGCATGGCTATTGGATCCTCAGCAAGGCGGCAGGAATGTTTGTCGAAAACAGAAAATGTCCTGTGCTGCTCAACTATGGCATTGATGAGGCACGATTCACCAAACCCGTTTATCCGGGCATGACCATTGGAGTACGCCTGACCTGCAAGGAAAAGATCCAGCAGGAAAAACGTGATGAAACCGACATTCGAAAAGGAATTGTGAAGTGGCTGGTTGAAGTTTACGACCAGACCAACGAAACCTGTGCTATCGCTACTATCCTTACGATGGTGAAAAATAAGGAGCAGTGATCAGCTGGCCAAGTATCGCTCCTTAATTACATTGGCGTGATGAATTTCGTGACCAACGATGATGAATCCAGCAGCGCGGGCAGTCATAGCCGATCCATTTGCATTGCCCGGAATATCCAATTGAAGATCCGTCAGGCTTTTGAACAATACAATGCTTGACTCTCGCACTGCCTCAAGTTCCTCCACCAGACTTTTGAATGTTCTTTCGTCTGCACTGCTCGACCTTACGTATTCATTCTCATCGAATCCGGGAAGTGGAATGGTCTCGTTTCTTGCAAAGCATAATGCACGGTAGCAGAAGATCCGCTCACAGTCGATTATATGCTGCAACAATTCTTTGATGCTCCATTTTCCTTGCGCATATCTGAACCTAGACCTTTCCTCAGAAATCTGGTTCCAGAACGCGTCTCGATGTACTGTAGAAGCTTCCAACGCAGAGATTAGATCGTTGGTCTCAACGAGGTCGATATACCTCGCAAAATAGGCTGAATGCGATGATCGGTCTGGCTTCATATTGGCTTTTTAAGGGCAAGTGAAATTCTTAATTTAAAGCCATGTTTACAAAGACCCCAAAACCGCCTTACTACACGGTCATATTCACATCGCAGCGCACTGCCATTGACGATGGTTATTCCGAATTGAACGATGATCTCTATGCCGATGCCCTGAAACTGGAAGGATACTACGGAGCAGAAACCCTTCGTAATGCCGAAGGCTTCGGGGTGGCGGTGCTTTACTGGCGCAGTTTGGAGGATATTCAAGAATGGGCCAAGTACCAGAAGCATATGTATGCCAAGCAGCTGGGCAAGCAGAAATGGTACGAAGGTTACCGTGTCCGCATTGCCAAAGTGGAGCGGGAGTACGGGATGGATTCCGAATAGGTGAGACGTGGACGTACTGACCGAAATACTAACCAGAACACATGTCATTTTCGGCTTTGCAGGGTTGGCCTTATTCTGGGTGCCTGTTTTGCTTAAAAAAGGTGGCAAGTGGCATCGCTTGTCGGGCAAGGCCTACGTGGCAGCCATGTGGGTGGTGGTGGCAACGTCAGTGCTCCTCAGTATCAAAAACGTGGCAGTGGGCAATTCCGAGAAGGCGGCCTTTCTCGGATTCATTGCGTTGATAACCGCCAATCCGTTGTGGTACGGTCTGGCCATTCTGAAGCAGAAGCGTCAGTTCAGCATCACATTCTTAAACATTCATTTTGCCTTGAATGCTGTGATTGCGGTCTATTCTTTTCTGCTACTTGCTGGTGGCACAATACTGCAAAGGCAAGGGGTTTCTATATTGATGGTGGTATTCGGGTCGCTGGGTTTGACGGTAATACCTGCACTCCTCCGAAGGCTGAGGGGCGTCCCAGTCGAAACGGACCGTATCAGAGGTCACATCATCGGGTTGATGACAACCGGTATTGCCGCGTATACCGCATTTTTTGTTTTCGGAGGATACACCTGGATGCAGGAACTGCTTCCGGGCAATTGGGGCATTGTGCTTTGGGTGGGGCCTGGGGTGATCGGTGGAGTTGGAATCACTTACTGCGTCAAGTACTACAGGCGCAAAGGGTTGGTGAAAACGTAACCATTTCGATTCCTATCTGAACATCAGATCTACCAGTGCGTTTTATTGGAAATTGACCTGAATTTTACATTCATCCATGACCGATGGTTTAGTTTCGCGGTTCAGACCAAACCAAACCGAATGAAAAAAATGTTGATGTTGCTGGCAGCCTTTTCGGTCGCAGGCATTGTATCCGCACAGAAAGACAACGTTCTGCGAAATGTTGAGCTTATACCTGTAACGTTCCATGGAGAGACCGTTCCACTGCGCGACTACGTAGAAGACCCGAATGCCGAGAATGAGATAACTAAGACCGAGAAGCCAGGCTACCATCCTAAGACCAATTGGCGGTTGAATCCAACCGTGAACCCGTTGGCATTACCGCAGGGAAACGACCCAGCGTGGCAACAGGACTATGCCCCTGAGGCGTCAAACACCAAATCGCTCAATTATAATTGGGCAGGCATAGGAAATACCAACGTGAGTCCTGCCGACCCATGCGTGGATGTTGGTCCCAACCATGTGATACAGATGGTGAATGGAGGTTCAGGCTCATACTTCAAAATATGGAACAAGACCGGAACCGTGCTTGTGAACAATACCTATTTGGATAACTACATGGGCTTCAATGGTGGGGCTGGAGACCCGATAGTGCTGTATGATGAGTTGGCCAACCGTTGGTTGATGAGCGAATTCGCAGCGAGTGGTAACGTGCTGCACGTGGCCATTTCAACCAGTGCCGATCCATTGGGTAGCTGGTATACCTATACTTTCAACGCTACCAATTTTCCCGATTATCCAAAATACAGCATTTGGAACAACGCTTATCTGGTTACCACCAACGAGAACAACCCTGCGGTGTATGCGCTCAATAGAACGCAGATGCTTTCTGGCACCTCAGGTACGGCCCAGCGTTTCACTATTCCGAGTTTCGGTACCATCGGTTTTCAAGCAGCTACGCCTGTCAGTTTGAACGGAACCACTGTGCCGCCAACTGGTGCTAAGGCCATGGTGATGCGCATGCGCGATGATGCTTGGAGCGGTTCGGCCTCGGACGCTTTGGAGATATGGGATTTCAACATCAACTGGACCACGCCAAGTCAAACCACATTGACGCAGGTGGCCACGCTGCCCGTTCAGTCATTCGATTCTGGTTTGTGCGGATACACGTCTTTCTCTTGCATTGACCAGCCAGGTTCCAATACCAATCTGGACCCACTGCGCGAGGTGCTGATGAACCGCATCCATTACCGCAACTTCGGCACACACGAATCCATTGTCTGCTGCCACGTGACGGATGTGACGGGCAACGACCGTGCAGGTATCCGTTGGTACGAACTGCGCAGATCGGGTGGTGCTTCAGGCACATGGAGCATATACCAGCAGGGAACCTACTCGCCAGACGCGGCCAGCCGTTGGATGCCTTCCATAGGTATTTCCGAGTCGGGCAACATCGCCATGGGCTACAGCGTCAGCAGCAGCAGCATTTACCCATCATTGCGCTACACAGGTCGTAAATCGTGCGACCCATTGAACACCATGACCGAACCCGAAACGGTGATTCAGGCAGGTACCACCCCAAACAACAGCAACCGTTGGGGCGATTACCACGCCTTAGGCGTTGACCCGGCAGATGGGGAGACCTTCTGGTTCACTGGGGCTTACGGTACGGGCAATGCATGGGCTACCCGTGTGGCAGCATTCGACCTGCCCAACTGTTCGCCTTCAGTTCAGTTCACTTCGCCCACAGCGGCTGTTAACGAGGCTGATGCCAACACGGCCAACGGTTGCCGTCCTTACATCGATGTGCCTGTTACCATCACCATTGCATCGGCACCCAGCCAGAATGCAACGGTAACAGTAACCGTTACCGGAGGCACGGCAACACAGAATGTGGATTACACGCTCCTCAATACCAGCTTCACACTTTCGGGTGGTACACTGTCTGGCATCGTTACCGTTAGGGTTTACAACGATGATTATGTGGAGAGCGCTGAAACCATCAACCTTGGCTATACACTCAATGCAAACGGGGGCAATGCCATACAGGGAAGCCTGAACCAGTCGGTTACCATTACCATAAACGATAATGACCTGACTCCTTCGGCTACCACTACCACGGTTACCTTGCTTTCGCAGAACTTCGAAAACGGATTGGGCACATTCACAACCAACAACCCATCGGGTGCTACCGCATGGCAGGTCGGAAATGAGGCAGCAGCTCAGACCACTGCCTACGACATTCCGGCATCAAACACTACCAATTATGCCTACGTGAACGATGATGCTTGCGACTGCAATATGGCACAAGTGCATCTGCAGTTCCCAACGTTGAACCTTAGTGGTTATACGGCTGCCAACGTTTCGTTCGATACCTATTTCGAATCGAACACTTACCAGAATGTGACAGAAACCGCAGGTCTTTATGTTTCTACCAACGGGGGCGGCAGTTATGCGCTTGTAGGTGCGTTGGTGGCATCGGGTGTAGATGGGCCTTGGGTAACCCAGAATTTCTCGTTGAACGCTTACGTAGGTCAGACCGATGTACGCCTACGCGTAACCTATAACGATGGTGGCGGCTGGCTCTATGGATGCACGGTCGATAATGTTTCGGTAACTGCACAGGGCCCCATCAGCATACAAACGGCTGTGAATGCGGGAAATGGCGACAACGCTTATTTAGGACCGAACGGTACGGTGCATTTTTACGACCCAGCCACAGGCAATGTAATGGCTACTGTGCAGAATACCAGCTCATGGGACTATGGTTGTGTTTCGATGGTGGTAGACCGCCAAGGAACGAACCCAACTGCCTCGGTCTTCAACTCGAACTCGGCTGCCGATTACCTGCATTCGAAAACCTATAGCATCATTCCTACCACCAATAACCCTAATGGAACTTACAACCTAACGCTTTACTACAAGAATGCGGAAGTGACGGCCTGGGAAACGGCCACAGGCAATAGCCGCAACAATGCCGAAATAGTAAAGGTGACCAACAATACCATCAGTACGGTTACACCTGGCAACTATACCAACTATAGCATTGGCAACGCAGCAGCAACGGTGGGTGCATTCGGTTCAGACGTCACGTTCACGGCCAGTTTCAACACAGGCTTCTCAGGCTTTGGTGTCGGTGTCCTGAACACGTTGGTAACCGATGTGCAAGAGTACTTGGTAGAAGTTGGGGTGTATCCGAACCCTAACGATGGCTCGTTCACCATTTCGGGGCTTGAACTGGGCAGCACCTATCAAGTTTACAGCAGCGATGGCAAACTGATTTTGGGCGAACAATACGTGGTGCATAACCAACAAGTGCGCCTGCATGGCGTTGTTCCTGGTGTTTATTTCCTTGTGGCCGAGAAGAATGGTCAGTTGGGTAAAGTGCGATTCGTGGTTACCCAATGAGTAGTACAATGAAGGTGCTGCTATCCACGCTGTTTAGCACACAACTATTTGCCTGTGTGCATAGCAAGCCGCAGCCCGAACCACAATCCACCACTGTGAACCAGAGCGATGGTATTGAAGGCGTGGTCACTCAAGAGGCTTCGCCTCAAGGGGCCTATTGGCTCCTACGATATGAAGATGCTGAAGGTCGACACTTGCTTTTGCCAATAGATTTGGCGGATGAATATAAAGTGGATGGTTTGAAGGTGGTGTTCAAGTATCATCTATCGCGTGTTCAGCAGCGCCCCGACCAAGCTGGACAACCTTGCGTGGTTGAGGAGATGAGGCGTAATTGGTGAAGAGAAAACTGCGCGATTGATTTCGCTATTTTCATTTCATTCTTACAAATTTTACAGAGGTCAAACGCTCATCAGGATTGCTTGTCAATCTAACGACTGGTCAACATTTGGCTCCCGTTTGCTCACTAACTTGTCAATCCTTTCAATCTTAAGACGGTGATATCGCTGTAAGACAATGGGATAGAGGTTTCCAATGAAATTTATAAGCACAACTGTGCTAAAGAGCAGTAAAGACCCGTTTCGCAGGATGAAGAATGAAACGATGCTAATTGAAATGAATGCGGCCAAATGACCGAATTCTGATTGCCTGGTCTGAGCGTCAAAGTTTTCAAGACCCGTTCTGGAGCCATTGAAGTAAACTTTTCTGTTCTTCTCTTTACCCCAGTATAACTTCAATAGCAGGTGTTTGAATTGTTCAACACCCATGGTTGCATATACCGACCTCAGGTACTTTGGGTGCTTTATCCGGTAGTACGAATTCGGTAATAACCGGCTGGTTGGAAACGCAAAACCCAGAAGCGCAAAGACTCCTGTAATGAATAGATTGAGAGTGAAAGAGAAAGCGAGCGTTCCAAACCAAGAAAACCGGATTGGATCAAAAACATTCAGTAGTCCAACTAAATCTGCGGATCTGTAGGCCAAGAATGCAGATGCGATTGAAAGCAAGAGCTTCTTTGTTACCGATTTGTCTGTGTTGGTTGGCTTCAAATAGAACTTTATGAACTACGGTGTATCATTGATATGATTTATGGAATCATTTCTGCTCCTTCTTATGACGTGAATTTGTGGCACTTACTACTTATTCCTTTAAAGTTTGATGTGGTAGGTTGCAAGGTTTTTGGTGTAAACAACATGATCCGATTACAACTGAAAACATCGATACTTATTAGTCCAATTCGGATCTGTCAATCTACATTTACAAAATTCATGACGAATCACTTTATCCAGTTCGTCAGTTTCAAAGAGTAGACGTTCCATCTATTGCATTTCGTTAGGATAAGCGTTCAGTTGGGTAGTAAATTCTAACCAATTTTAAAGTTTGCGATCAGTACCGGAAACTAATTTAGTGAATTGCTTCTATCCACCATTCATCGGTTTCACAGAACTGATTCGGAACTATTCGCATACCATATTGTTTGTGCTGGGTCAGGGTAAAGAACACAAAGGCTAAGGCTGATGTGTTTGGTACAACGGTTATGCTTTGACATGCTGTGTGGATGCAAGCAACAGTTGTGATTTTCTACCAGGCGCAGTGAGCATTTAGATTTCTATTTCATGCGAAATACGGCAACCAGGTACGTTTATCATTTACCCCTTTTTCATTTTTCCTTCCCCGCAGGGAAGTTCACATCACCCCAAGCCCTTGGAGTTCCTTTTTGAGGTAGTGGCCGGTGTGGCCCTGTGTGCATTGGGCCACCTGTAGGGGTGTGCCGGTGGTTACCACGGTGCCACCGCGTTGCCCGCCTTCGGGGCCTATGTCTATAAGGTGGTCGGCACTGCGTATAATGTCCATGTTGTGCTCTATGACAAGCACGGTATTGCCGCGGTCTACCAGTTTTTCCAGCACTTCGAGCAATATGCGTATGTCTTCGAAATGGAGGCCGGTGGTGGGTTCATCCAGTATGTAGAAGGTGTTGCCCGTGTCGCGTTTGCTGAGTTCGGAGGCCAGTTTAATGCGCTGTGCCTCACCGCCCGAAAGCGTGGTGGAGCTTTGCCCCAGTTTGATGTATCCGAGGCCGACATCCTTTATGGTCTCAATCTTTTTGAGGATGGAGGGGATGTTGGCAAAGAAGTCGGTGGCGTCCTCAATGGTCATGTCGAGCACATCGGAAATGGAGCGGCCCTTGTAACGTATTTCCAGCGTTTCGCGGTTGTAGCGGTTGCCGTTGCACGTAGGGCACTGTATGTGCACATCGGGCAAGAAATTCATTTCGATGGTCTTGAGCCCCGCGCCTTGGCATTCCTCGCAGCGGCCACCGCCCACATTGAACGAGAAGCGACCGGGTTTGTAGCCGCGTATCATGGCCTCGGGCACCATGCTGAATAGGTTGCGGATGTCTGTGAACACGCCCGTGTAGGTGGCAGGGTTCGAACGCGGGGTGCGGCCAATGGGGCTTTGGTCTATGCCGATGACCTTGTCGATATGCTCCAACCCAACGATGCTCTTGTGGGGCATGGGTTGTTTTTCTGCCTTGAAAATGGCCTTGTTGAGGGCAGGGAAGAGGGTTTCGTTGATGAGGGTCGATTTGCCGCTGCCCGAAACGCCCGTTACGCAGATGAGTTTGCCTAAGGGAAATTCGGCATCTACGCTCTGAAGGTTGTTTCCGGTGGCGGCCTTCAGCACCAGTTTCTTGCCGTTGCCTTTGCGGAAGGTGGTTTTTACCGGAATGCTGCGCCCTCCGTTGAGGAATGCGGCCGTGAGGGTGTCGTGGGCCAATATCTGGCTCAAGGTGCCCGATGCCACTATCTGCCCTCCGTGCACACCGGCCTTAGGGCCAATGTCTATGATGTGGTCGGCCGCCTCCATCATTTCCTTGTCGTGTTCCACCACAATGACCGAGTTTCCGGTGTCGCGCAGCTTCTTCAGTGCATCAATAAGGCGCTGGTTGTCGCGCTGATGCAGGCCAATGCTCGGTTCATCTAGAATGTAGAGCACGCCCACCAGTTGCGACCCTATCTGTGTGGCCAGTCGGATGCGCTGCGCCTCACCGCCCGAGAGCGAATTGGCGGGGCGGTCCAACGAAAGGTAATCGAGGCCCACATCGAGCAGAAAATGGATGCGGGTGGAAATTTCTTTGACGATCTCGGTGCCAATAAGGGCTTCGCGCTCGGTGAGTTTCGGCACAAGGCCTTCGAACCAATCGCTCAGGTGCTGTAGGTCGAGGGTGGAAACCTCGGCAATGTTGCGGTCGTCTATTCGGAAGTGCAGGGCTTCCTTCTTGAGCCTTGCGCCATGGCACGTGGGGCAGGTTTTACGCTCGGTGAAGCTGGATGCCCACTTCTGTAGCGCCTTGCTGCTGTCGTCCTCCTGTTGCCTTTCTATGAAGTTGATAACGCCATCGAACGCCAACGAATAGCTGCTGGCGCTGTTGTTCGCGTCCTTAACCTTGAAAACCTCGTTGCTTCCGTAAAGGATCACGTTCAGCGCGTCTTCCGAAATGTCGGTAACAGGTGTTTTCAGCGTGAAATCGTATTTCTCGCCAATGGCTTCCAGTTGTCGGAAGATCCACGTGTTGCGGTATTCGCCAATGGGGGCAATGGCACCTTTGAAGATGGTTTTCTTGGGGTCAGGTATGATCTTGTCGATGCTGACCACCGATACGTTGCCCAAGCCGTTGCAGGTGTGGCACGCACCGTAAGGCGAGTTGAACGAGAAGAGGTTCGGTGCTGGCTCATCGTAGGCGATGCCCGTGGTGGGGCACATGAGCGAGCGGCTGAAGAAGCGCACTTCGCCCGAATCCTGATCGAGGGTCATCATGGAGCCTTTTCCGTGCTTCATGCTTATCTGCACCGAATCGGAAAGGCGTTTGGTGCTCAGCTCGTCTACCTTCACGCGGTCTATCACGATCTCGATGTCGTGCGTTCTGTAGCGGTCCAGTTTCAGTTTGCCGTCAAGGTCAAGCACTTCGCCATCTACCCGCACTTTCTGGAAGCCTTGCCGCTTTATCTGTTCGAACAACTCTGCATAGTGCCCTTTTCGGCCCTTTATGACAGGGGCCAGCAGGTTGAGCTTTCGTCCGGCAAGGTCGGTGCGGATGATGCGGATGATCTCCTCGTCCGAGTATTTCACCATCCGTTCGCCTGTGTTGTAGCTGTATGCCGTTCCGATGCGGGCAAAGAGCAATCGCACGAGGTCGTAAATCTCAGTTACGGTGCCAACGGTTGAACGCGGGCTCCGGTTGGTCGATTTCTGCTCGATGGAAATGACCGGACTGAGACCTGTGATGTTGTCCACATCGGGGCGTTCCAAGGTACCGAGGAACTGGCGGGCGTACGAAGCAAACGTTTCGATGTATCTGCGTTGGCCTTCGGCATAAATGGTGTCGAACGCCAACGATGATTTGCCGCTGCCGCTCAGCCCAGTGATCACCACCAGACTGTCGCGCGGAATTCTGACATCTATGTTCTTCAGATTGTGAACCCGCGCCCCGTTAACCTCTAAAAAGTGGTCTTCAGCGGCCGTTTCACTCATCGGGGGTAGGAATGGTGTCGGTTATGGAGGCTTTCAGCGTATCCAACTCCAATTCGGTGGAACGGAAATCGGAATAGCCGCTTTTCGGAAACTTGATAGTGTACTTCTTCTTGTCTTTGTTGGTCAACACCGCTTCACGCAGCCAGGGGTTGAAGATCTTGAGGATTTTGTAGTTGACCCCGAACTTCTTGGCAAAGGCGGACATGTTGGTGATGGAAGAATCGACCGTTACGGTGTAGGTCTGTGGTGGCAGGTAGAGATCCTTCAATCGGTAATGGAAACCGTATTGGGTCGGGTGTTCCATTATCTCTTTCGCGGCCAGAATTCGGAACACGTATCGGCTTGTTTCTTCGTTCAACAGCAGGTCGTAGTAGTTGCCAGCGTCCTGACGTTTAAGTTGCTTATCGATGCCGCCCATGCCCATGTTGTAACTGGCAGCGGCCAAGGTCCAACTTCCGTATCGGTTGTAGGCTTCCTTCAGGTATTTGCAGGCCGCTTTGGTGGCTTTTTCCACGTGGAAGCGCTCATCAACCTCGGTTTCCACTTCCAAACCGTATTGTTTTCCGGTTTCTTTCAGCAATTGCCAAAAGCCGGCTGCGCCCGATGGAGAAACCAAGTTCATCAGACCGCTTTCCACCAAGCACAGGTACTTGAAATCGCCAGGCACTCCGTTCTCTATCAATATTGGTTCAATGATGGGGAACCACTTGTGTGCCCGCTTGTGGTACAGCATACTGTTCGACTGCCAGTATGTGTTCACCAGCAGTTCGCGGTCCATGCGTTCGCGGATGTCTTGATCGATCATTGGAACCCTCTCTCCACAGAACTCCAGATTCTCTGGCAGATTCAGACTGTAAACCTGATAGTGCTGGTTGAACTTGTGCTGATGCTCCTTGTCGGCATCGTGATTGTAGCTCCAATACACGAAAACCTCCAAAAAGAAGATGGCCGAAAGTACCGTGGCAATGGTGGCAAGTAATCGGTTGCGCGTGCGGTTACTCGTTTCTGTTTCGCTCATTTTTCCTTGTGCTTATTGATACGAGTGATTCCGTAAAGGAACCCGAACAGAATCAAAAAGTATGCTAAGAACAGCCCGAAATGAAGATATTCCCAATGAAGGATGAACCGATCGATGATGATGAGGAAAATGACCGAAAGGAACGAAAGCCCGAAAAACGTAAGCGCCACCTGACGGTCCGACAGACCAAGGTATGACAGATGGTGCGTGGTGTGATCGCGTCCACCCACAAACGGGGAAGTTCCTTTCAGCAATCGGTTAATGGTCACAGTGGTTGTGTCAATTATCGGAACGATGAACACCAATAACGCCACAATGAACTGTTTTGTTTGAATGCGGAAATCGGGCGCTGCGTGGCCATTCCACAGATAAAGGATGCCGATGGAGGCCAAGAACACGCCAAGGAACTGACTTCCTGTATCACCCATGTACATTTTGGAAGGGTTCCAGTTGTAGTAGAGGAAACCAAGCAAAGCCGCTAAGACACCAAGCAATGTGATGAAGTAGATGCTCAACGCTTCTCCCTTTGAGACCAGCATATACAGCACCGCCAATATCACCGAAATGGAAACGCTCGTGGTAATGGCATCCATGTTATCGAGCATGTTGATGGAATTCATCAGCCCAACAACCCATAGTATGGTGAGGAAGTAATCGAGTGGCACAATGCCCGAAATGTTGATGCTGGTTCCTGTTGCAATAAGGATGATGGCGCTGCTGAACTGCGCGAAGAATTTCAGAAAAGGTTTGGTGTTGTATGCATCATCGGCCAAGCCTACCACAAATCCCAACGAGCATGCTGCCATGATGCCGAGGAAACGTACAATGTCGTTGATGTATGTTACGGCTTCGAACAGGATGGAATAACAGGCAACAGAAAACAGAAAAAGTATATAGAACGAAATGCCACCGAAAGCAGGTTTGGAAGTGGAGCTCCAACGTACCATGGTCTCGTTCTGGTTCTTAACCCCAAGGGTTCTGCTCAGTTTCAGGAAAAGTCCATTGATAAGAAACGAGAACAGCACGGCACACACCATGAATGCCACATAAAGCCAAGCGACCTGTTCAGAGTTGAGTTTCAGCATATCGTGATCCTAAGATGCAACAGTTTTCAGAAATGCAGTACCTGATCCTTCAGTAGCGGTGCGACTTTGTCTTTTGGCGACAGAATCGGATCTGCTATTCCCCAGTCTATTCCAATTTCGGGGTCGTTCCATCTTATTCCTCCTTCATGTTCCTTGCTGTACACTTCGGTGCAATCGTAGTAGAAAAGCGTGTTGTTCTCCAGTGTTTTAAAACCGTGGGCAAAACCAGCAGGCACCCAGAGTGCCAGTTTGTTCTGCTCGCTCAGTTCTATGGTGTAGTACTTGCCAAAGGTCTTCGAATTTTTCCGGATGTCGACCACTACATCCAAAACAGCACCCTTTAGTACTCTTATCAGCTTACCCTGTGCAAAGGGCGGATTCTGAAAATGCAACCCGCGCACAACTCCTTCCTGCGATTCACTGATGTTGGTCTGCGCCACGTTGATGTCCAAGCCGAGTTGAAGCAGTTTGTCGCGGTTGTATCCTTCGAAAAAATACCCTCGGTCATCGCCAAAAACAGGTGTTTCCAGCACAAAAAGTCCTTCAAAATCGGTAGGGATCAATTTCATGCCCAACTACTCGTATTTTCCGGTGAACAATCGTTTGAATATGCTTCCATTGCCTTTATCCTCGTCCTCTTCGTAGTAGCCATAACCATATCCATATCCATAGCCGTAACCATATCCGTATCCATAGCCGTAACCATATCCGTATCCATAGCCATATCCATAGCCGTAACCGTATCCATAGCCAGAACGTTGTGAATCCATGCCATTCAATATGATGGAAAGGTTGTTGACCTTGTTCTCGTACTTCAACCGGGCAATATTCTCAATGAAAGGCTTCTTCGAATAATTGGCACGTGCAATGTAGATCGGGTAATCCGCCTTCTGCATGTTCAGAATACCGTCTGTCACAATACCACAAGGCGGGTTATCGATGATTACCACATCATACACTTGTTTCAACTCGTCAAGCACCTGATCCATCCTCGGATTGATGATCAACTCCGATGGGTTGGGAGGGATAGGCCCTGCCGTGATGAAGTCGAGATTCTCAAGAGTACTCGATTTGATACAATCTTGAATTGAATCCTGACCGATAAGGAGCGTACTCATGCCTTTGTCATTCTCCACGTTGAAACCAAGGTGGATCTTCGGTTTCCGCATATCCAAATCGAGAATGACCACCTTCTTTCCTGCGTAAGCGATGATTCCGCCCAGGTTGATGGCAACAAACGTCTTCCCTTCTCCTGATATGGTGGAAGTGATGGAAACGAGTTTGGAACTGCCATCCAAACTGGAGATGTATTTCAAATTGGTTCTAATGGCACGGAAAGCCTCCGAGATCATCGATTTCGGGTTCTTGTCGACCAACAGTTGGGAGTTCGGAATATCCTTCTTGTACCTTGGAACTACTCCAAGCACGGCCACATCAATGTGTTTCAGGATGTCTCTGATCGAAGTGATCTGATTGAAAAGCAGATACTTCACAATGACGATCCCCAAACTGAGGAGCAGGGCAGCAACGAAAGCAACGGTGATTACGGCCTGCTGATCGGGGAATACAGGTTTGATCGGAACCTTTGCGTCATCAAGGATCTTGTTCGTGGAAACGTATCCTGCTTTTGAAATTGAATATTCGGCCTTTCGGTCAACCAGCGTATTGTAGAAGCTTTCATTCACCTTGGCAATTCGCAATAATCTCGAATACTCTATCTCATCATAGTTGGTTCCCTTAATTTGGATCTTCGACTCGTACAGTTTGATCTGCTGCAACAATTCTGTGGCCTTGTTCTGAACGCTTGTTTTTACAGAGGTCAGGCTCTCAATGATCAACTTTTTCTGAATGTCTATTTGGTAGTTCAGTGCTTTGACCTGGTCGCTGCTTTCTTTGACCACGTAAAGCATCTGCTCTCGTTGCAGCAACATCTCCTCCAATTTTTTGAGCGATCTGGCGATCACGCCCTCATATTCCGATCCGGCAAGAAGTGAAACAAGCTTATACACATCTAAATTCCTATTGTTCGAGATCTCGGATTCGACTTCCTGCAAGATGGTGATCTCGACATTCAGATTCGCCACATCATCCTCCAATTCCTGTATTCTAGAATCAATCGATGGTAGCCTTTTGGATGAGTAATCTTCCTTTTGGTCGCTTATATTATGGGTCTTTCTGAATTCTTGAATGTTGTTTTCAGACTCGTAAAGCCGGTCATATATCTTGGCCAATTGTGTGTCAATGAACTCAAGGATGCTGTTGGCGGACTCTTGCTTACGTTGTCTGTCATTCGTAATGAAGTCATTGGAAATTTGATCTACGATGTCACGTGCCTTCCGCGCATTATGATCCTTCAGTCTTATTTTGATCGTTTTGGCATACTCGTTCAATATCTCCACCTCCAGTTTGCCAAGAAATTTGTTCAGGTTGCTTTCGGGGCTGTTCAGCACAATGAAGAACTGATGCTGTTCGTTCTCCTGGCTATTGATTATCCGTTCATAGTCTAGAACAGCGAATTTCATCGAAATGTCGGCCGTTTTTATCGTATCCAATATGGAACTTTCTTTGCCTACGATCACATCTCCAAGCGCATACTCAACATAGATCTTGTAGTTGTCAATGAATGTTACGTTGACCGGTTGATTGAAAATGGCGGTATTGTATATCTGATAATCAACCTTGAATGGAGAGGTCTGATAAAGTTCTGAACTTAGAATTTCGCCCTTTATCATATAACTGATATCCAACGGCAGTTTTGCCAATGATTGACCGATCGACACGGGAGAGCGGAGCAATTCTATTTCCTGATGTATGGACTGCTCGTACAGGTTGGCTGATTGGAGCAATGCGTTCGTACGCGAGTCAATACCCAGTTGCACCGTGGCCTCCGATTGGTAAACAGGAGGTGTAAACCGAAGATAAAGGAACGCTACAAAGGCGAACAGCGTGAACAGAATGACGATAGGCAGAATGTTTGCCCGTGCAATACTGATGAGTAGACCCAGATCTATCTCATCATTGATGAAACTCATATTGCTTTTTCTTCCTTTCTCCAAAATTCTGACTTGCTATTGCCCTGCTATCTTCCGGATGTTCACAACCAGAACGGTAGTACTGACTATGGTTGTGAGCAACGCAAGATATGGTGCGAACTCGGTAAGGATCTTTCTGACGTAGCCTTTGCGGGTTTCAATGTATATAATGTCGTTGCCCTGAAGCACAAGATTCGCATTCTTCATGCCTTGTAACGTTGACAGGTCTATTATGAACACTTCTGGATTTCTCAGATCCCCGCGGATCAACTTTATCTTGTCGGCTTTTCCATCCTCAGGTATACCGCCTGACATGGCCAGTACCTCGAAAAGGGTGGTGTTGTCGTTCGACAAGGTGACAACAGATGTGTTGGAGCCTGCAAAGATCATTACCCGTTTATTGGATACTTCCAATAGCACGAACGGGTTGTTGTAGAATTGAGCGAATCGGTCTTCGATTAGCATTTCTGCCTGTCTTATCGTAAGCCCCGAAAGGTACACCCGACCGAAAAGCGGAAGTTTCGAAAATCCATCGGATTCTATCTTCACTGAAAGTGTAGTGCCCGATCCTACCAGTATGTTGCCGGCAGTGGTGCCTAGGTTGATAAGGCCCGAACCGTCATTGGTGAAGAGCCGTACTTCCAACCTGTCATCAGGGGCTAGCTTGTATTCCTCATCCAATTGCTCATTGAAATCGCTGTATGGATACCCGCTGTACGTCCGCAACATTAAATTGCGGTTCAGATACCTGTCACATGAGCTAAGTAGGATGGTCAATAACAGAAAAAGTACCCCTTTTCGCATCAGGTTCCGTCAGATTTGCGCAAAGGTAAACATAATTAACCCCTACACCTTTCAATATTACGGGTTCAGCAGACTGTGATACAGTCTGTCCATGTCAGATATCAACCGAGAATAATGGAACCGTTCGCCCACATGGCTCCAGCCATTGGCCGACATCTTCGTTCGCAGCTGCTCCGATTCGATAAGGCTCATCAGGTTTTCGGCCATCTTCACCTCGTTGGATGACTCTGCCAAGAGCCCTGTAACGCCATGCTCTACCACGTTTTCCACTCCGCCCACGTTGGTTGATACCACGGGAGTTCCACTTGCTTGGGCTTCAATAAGGCTCACTGGTGTGCCTTCGTTCTTCGAGGTCAGAACAACAATATCCAATCCGGCATTGATGCGGTCGATGTCGTTCCGCCATGAACAGAAGGTCAGTGGAGTATTCTTCGGCTCGTAGTTCGGAAAGGCATTGAACGGGATTTTCATCTCACTGCAAAAAGCCTCCAGTTCAATCCGCATTTCACCATCTCCAACAATAAAGAACCTGACCTTTTTCGTGCTCTTGTCAAGCACATGCCTCGCCAAACGCAAGAAGTACTTGTGGTCTTTCACATCCACCAAACGGCCAATGATGCCAATGGCCACTTCATCATCCTTCACATTGAATTCATCTCTGAATTCCTTCCGTTTGCGCTCCGTGTCCGTTCTAAATCGATCGAGGTCGAAGCCCAATGGTATTACTTCAAACTTCTCAGGTGGCGCGATCTTGTGTTCTATGGAAAGTTCGTGCTTCTGAATATCGCTGATGGCAATGATCTTGGAAGTGCGTTTGGCCAACGACCGCTCGATCTGCTTGAACATGTTGGTCTTCAGCGCACCGAAGTAGGAGTGGAAGTAATGACCGTGGAACGTGTGCACGATCACGGGCACTTTCCGGTTGTGCGCGGCCAAACGTCCTATCGCTCCAGGTTTTGAAGCATGTGTATGAACAATATCGGGCTTGAAATCGTCAATGATCTTCTCAATGGCGCGGTAAGCGGCCATATCCACCCCAACGCTGATCTCCCGTTTCATTTCGGGAATGATGATGGGTTCAATGCCAAGGTCTGCCAAAATGTGGCTCGAACTCGCTTCATTCTCCTCCTTGTCACCTCCAATGAGCAACGTCTCGTAATTGCTTGGCAGATACTTGGTCAAATAGGCCACATTGAATGTTGGCCCGCCCAAGTTGAAGCGGTTGGCTATTCGTAATATCCTTGGCATTGGTCAGTGGCGAATATACCTTTTCCACCATGTTTGGAATACGATCAGGTTCCAGACATGCGTGGCCGAATCGCCCGGATCGTTGGAGTGTAATCTGTTGATCAATGACTGAACGGCAATCCAGTTGAAAATGCCCTGTTCCTCGATCAATTTCCTGCTCAAAAGGTCCTCTTTTATCATCGGATCCAACTCTCCTTTGAACCAGTTCAGCAATGGAACCTCAAAACCGTGTTTTGGTCTTTTGAAAAGCATTTCTGGCAGATCCGCCCGAAAAGTCTCCTGCAAGATCCGCTTTCGGATGGTGGAGGTGATCTTGAAATTCTCGGGTAGCGAACAAGCAAACTCTACAACCTCGTGGTCCAAGAACGGCACTCTTACCTCCAAACTGTTCGCCATGCTCATCAGGTCAACCTTGGTCAGCATGTCGTTTCGCAACACTTGGTGCAGATCGGTGTAAAGCACCTCATCCAAATCGTTTGTTGTTCCCAATTCCGCGGTCAATCTCCCCTTTCTCCCCTTGGGCGAGATGCCGGCAGGCAGAGGGGTTTTTATCAACTTATCAACTTGCCCATCGGGCCAAAAGCTCGCCCAATTCCAGTACCTCTCCTTCGCGCCCAACGAAACACCTTCGCTGAACTTCTGCAACTGACGAACTCGATTCCCAAAGCTCGAATTCCGCGAAGCTGGCAACAGAAACCAAAGCGGTTTCAATGCCGCAACTACTTGTTCCTTAAATCCAAGGTTCCTTGCGCGGAACTCAGCCGCGTGTTTGTTGTAACCGCTGAAAAGCTCATCTGCACCATCACCCGATAGGGCAACCGTCACATGCTTCCGGGTGTGCTTGCAGAGAATATGAACGGGCAGGGCAGAGCTGTCCGCAAACGGCCGGTCGATGTAGTTCAATACATCATGCAGATCGGCATACAGGTCATCATTGGTCAGTTTGAAAACGGTATGGTTTGAACCGATCTTCTTCGCCACCGCTTCTGCATAATGCGTTTCATCGAACAGTGGTTCATCTGCATAACCAATGGAAAACGTATTCAGCTTAGCCGTCTGCCTTGCCGCCAACGTGGCAATGACGGAGCTATCGATTCCTCCGCTCAAAAATGAACCCAACGGCACATCGGCTATCATCCTTCGCTGTACCGACTTCTCCATCAACTCACGCAGTTTCTGCTGCGCCTGCTCATAAGACAATTTGGTTTTCGGAGCAGTCGGCTTTGGTATTTTCCAGTACGTTCCTCTTTGAACATTTGAACCCGTACCCTGACCGGAGTGGACCCTGAGCGGAGTCGAAGGGTCGAAGGGTCGAAGGGTCGAAGGGTCGAAGGGTCGAACCTTGAACCAACTCCCCGGTTCCAACTCCACCACATTCTCAAAGATCGTCTCCGGATAAGGCGTGTAATTGAACTGATGATAAAGCGCCTGAGAAACCACATCGATCTCTCTCGGTATCCCGAACGCGATTAACGACTTCATCTCACTTCCAAAAACAAGGACGTCCGCATCCTGATAGACCAGCAGCGGCTTGATGCCCATTCGGTCACGGGCCAGAAACAACTCTTCCGTCTCCTTATCGTGAATGGCAAAAGCAAAGAAGCCGTTCAGTTTATCGAGCACCTTTTCGCCCCATTCAATATAGCCTTGAAGCAGGATTTCCGTATCCGAACTGGTTCTGGGTTTGTAACCCGTCAGTTGTGCTTCAACCTCTTTGTAATTGAAGATCTCCCCATTGAAGACAATAGTGTACCGTCCCGAATTATCAGTGAACGGCTGGTTGGCCGACACCGAAGTGTCAATGATCGCCAACCGCGAATGCCCTAAAGCAGCACTTCCTTGAACATATTTGGCGTGGCCATCAGGCCCACGCAGTGCCATCGTTTCAATGGCCGCATCCAGCTTCTCAGCGTAAGGGCTTGCCGTGGCATGCCCTTTTATTGAGTAAAATCCTGTAATGCCGCACATCTCAATTAGCGAATGTCATAATTAGCGAATATGCGAATGTTATGAATAGCAAGTGAACTTGGGTCGGTGAATTGCGAAGAATCCGTCATTCGCTCATTTGCTAATTCGCTGATCTTTCAAATACTCATTCGCTGATCCGCTAATTGCCCAATTCGCTAATTACAAATGAATAACCTCATCATAGGCCGCAGCCGCAGCCTCCATCACCGCCTCACTCATGGTCGGGTGGGGGTGAACCGTCTTGATCAGCTCATGACCCGTGGTCTCCAATTTTCGGATGGCCACGATCTCAGCGATCATCTCTGTCACGTTCGCACCGATCATGTGTCCACCAAGCAATTCTCCGTATTTCGCATCGAATATCAACTTCACAAAACCATCTTTCGCACCGGCAGCACTTGCCTTGCCTGAGGCGGAGAATGGGAACTTGCCCACTTTGATTTCATAACCCGCTTCCTTGGCAGACGCTTCGGTGTACCCCACAGAAGCCACTTCAGGAGAGCAGTACGTACAGCCTGGAATGTTCTTGTAATCCAATGGTTCTGGGTGATGACCAGCTATCTTCTCTACACAGATAATTCCTTCGGCACTTGCCACGTGCGCCAAAGCAGGGCCGGGAATACAATCACCGATCGCGTAAACGTTCGGAATGTTGGTGGCGTAGTACTCATCTACTTTGATGCGGCCGCCATCCACAATAACGCCCACATCTTCCAGTCCGCAGCCCTCCAGATTGGCCTGAATTCCAACAGCCGAAAGCACTACATCGCACTCAATGACTTCCTCGCCCTTCTTGGTCTTCACAGTCACTTTGCAACCCGTGCCAGAAGTATCCACTTTCTCAACCGAACTTTCGGTCATGATGCTGATGCCTGCCTTTTTGAACGACCGTGCCAATTGCTTGCTCACTTCCTCATCTTCCACCGGAACGATGTTCGGCAGGTACTCCACAATGGTTACTTCCGTTCCAATGGCGTTGTAGAAATACGCGAATTCCACCCCGATGGCACCCGAACCGACAACCACCATTTTCTTCGGCTGTTTATCCAATGTCATTGCTTCGCGGTAACCGATGATCTTCTTGCCGTCCTGCTTCAGGTTAGGCAATTCGCGACTGCGCGCTCCTAATGCCAGAATAATGTTCTTGGCAGTAACGTCTGTCTTCTTGCCATCTGCATCGGTAACCTCAACCGTAGTGTTGTTCTTCAGCTTCCCGAAACCCTGGATATGATCGATCTTGTTCTTCTTGAACAGGAACTGAATGCCCTTGCTCATGCCATCGGCCACGCCACGGCTGCGCTTCACCATTTCTTTGATATCGGCCTTTCCATCTGCCACGGAAATACCATAATCGTCCGCGTGCTGAATGTACTCGAACACATTCGCACTCTTCAACAACGCCTTGGTCGGAATGCAACCCCAATTAAGGCAGATACCGCCCAACTCCGCGCGTTCCACCACGCCTACTTTCATACCCAATTGCGAAGCGCGGATGGCTGCCACGTAACCGCCTGGGCCGCTACCCACTACTATCAGATCGTAACTCATCTTGATCGTTTTTATCTGGTTGCGAAAGTAGTCAGGATGAACGCAAAACCAAATCTGAACTCGATTCGAATGACGAAGCGTTCTAATACATTTGCAGCCATGGAAGGGACCATTTCGTACAGGATCATTCATCGGGAGCCACATAGGCGTTTCGTGTTCGTTGAGTTGGAGATAAGCGGAGTTTCTAAAGACCGCATTCAACTGCAATTGCCATCGTGGCGTCCCGGTCGTTACGAGTTGGGGAACTTCGCTAAGAATGTGCAGTCATTCCGCGCAGAAACAGCTACAGGTAAGCAACTCCCATTCAAGAAAGTGACCAAAGACCGATGGGAAGTGGAAACCTTGGGACAAGCCAGTTTCAAGGTGGCTTACAACTACTTCGCCAACGAACTGAATGCGGGTAGCACCTATGTAAGTGAGAATCAACTGTACGTCAACCCCGTCAACTGCTGCATGTATGTGCCGGAATGGATAGACCGACCAACGCATTTGACGCTCGAAATTCCTGAACAATGGCAAGTGGCAACAGGCATGAAGGCTGATGGCAAACACCGGTTTGTAGTGAACGACTACCATGAATTGGCCGATAGCCCGTTCATTGCCAGTGGAAAGTTGAAGCACAATGCATTCAGCGTTGGAGAAGTGAAATTCCACGTTTGGTTTCAAGGCGAGTTCAAACCCGATTGGGACAGGATCCTTTCCGATTTCGAGAAGTTCACTGCCGAGCAGATCCACGTGATGGGCGATTTCCCCGTGAACGAGTACCATTTTCTGTTTCAGATACGCACCAGCAGCACGTATCATGGCGTTGAGCACACAACATCCACTGTCATTGCACTTGGACCGAGCTACGATATTCTGAAACCGGTGCTTTACGATGAATTCCTCGGTGTCAGTTCTCACGAGCTGTTCCATACATGGAATATCAAGACCATCCGTCCGGTGGAAATGCAGCCATACGATTACACCCGTGAGAATTACTCGCGTTTGGGTTATGTGGCCGAAGGTGTTACCACGTACTTGGGCGACCTTTTCCTGTATCGTTCCGGCTGTTTCAGCGACTACGAGTTCTTCAAGAATGTGCATACCCTGTTCATGAAGCACTTCCACAATTACGGGCGCTTCAACCTTTCGGTGGCCGATAGCTCGTTCGATACGTGGTTGGACGGATATCAGAAAGGAATCCCAGACCGAAAAACGTCTATTTACAACGAAGGCGCGTTGCTTGCCATGATGCTGGACATCTCGCTGCTGCGAGATACGCAGAACAGGGCAGGACTGCTAACCGTGATGCGCCTGTTGTACGAACGCTTCGGGAAAACAGGAAAGGGTTACTCGGAAGCCGATTATCGCCAAACGGTGGAAGAAGTGGCAGGCCGATCTTACCAACGGTTCTTTACCGATTACTACTACGGAACAGCCGATGTGGAACAGGAACTCAACGAACTGTTGAATCATGTGGGTCTTGAGATACGCGATTCGCGGTCGAGGTTGTACTTCGAGAATCGGTTCGGGTTCAAGGTCGAATACATCAAAGAGCGGTCGGCCCGCATCACCGACATTGCACCCGGCTCCATTGCCGACCGCGCCAAGTTGAAACTGGGCGATGAGATCGTATCCATAAACGGCATCCGCATTCTTGGCAACCTGAAAGAATGGTGCAAGTATTTTCAAGAAGAGACCATTACGCTCACCATCAATTCATCTGACGACACGCACAAAGTGGTGCTGACGCCAACGGAAGAGCGCTATTACCGCACGCGTTGGCCGCACAAATTGGCTGTTGCCACAGAGGAACAAAAAGCTAATTTCAAGGCATGGACAAAGCGCGATTATTGATCGTTCTGGCTTTCGTGTTCGGATGGTTTGCCGAGATCAGCGCGCAGTGCGTGCCTAATTTGACAGGTGTAGAATTCGTGGCGGTGCCCGATACCATAGAGAATCTGCCCGTAGCCTATGCGCCCGGGCCCTACGAGGCCACCATTCAGATGTGGATTCCCACCGACACATTTGTGCCGATGCTCAATCTGGTTTTGCCGCTCGATAGCCTGTTCATTACGGGCATAGGCGGCCTGCCTATTTCGTTCGAATATGCCGTTTATCCGTCCGCAGGGCCCATTCCGGGCGGTTCGTCTGTTTGCTTGCAGATAACCAACGCCTACATTGAAGAAGAGGTGTATGGCGTGCATCCGCTATTCGTGCATGTTACGGCATGGTCGGTGGGGATACCCGCCAACGGAGATATGACTGGATACGTGTTGCGTGTAGAACCGCCAGCTGTTGGAGTTGAGGAGGTGGAAAGGTCGAGCATCCTGCTCAACTCGTTGGTCTCCGATCGGATCCATGTACGGAACACAACCTACAATTCTTCCTATCGCATCTCAGATATTTCAGGTAGGATTGTAGCAAGTGGAACTGTCAACGGACCGATCGATGCTTCTGGCTTGAAAGCAGGGGTTTATTGGTTTGCCACCGATGATGCAACTACTCGCTTCGTGAAGCAGTGATCAGCCTTTGAAGGCCACCACACTTATTTCTACGTTCACGCCTTTGGGCAGCCCAAGCACAGCAACTGTTTCTCTGGCAGGCAGCATGCTTCCTGATGGGAAATAGGAGCCGTAAACAGCATTCACAGCCGCAAAAAGGTCCATGCTCGACAGGAAGATGGTGGTCTTCACTACGTGGCCAAAATCCATTCCGGCTTCTGTGAGAATAGCCTTCAGGTTCTGCATTACGCGGGTTGTTTCAACTTCAATGTTCTCCATTTCCAATTCGCCCGAACCAGGTATGAGTGCCACCTGCCCGGCCGTGTAGAGAAAACCGTTGGCAAAAACCGCCTGACTGTAGGGGCCTATGGCTGCGGGAGCGTTTGGAGTGTGGATGACCTTTTTCATGGTGGAAAAATAGCGATTACGCAACAGAGGACGCTTCCGAAAACGTCATGCTGAACTTGTTTCAGCATCTTTTGGTAACAGCCCCTGAACCGAGTTGCAGTGACACAATTCCGCAAGGTTCAACTTACTTCATTCGCTAATTCGCCAATTCCCTAATTCCCTAATTCGCATATTCGCACATTTGCAATCATCAAATTATCATATCAATCCATCATCAAATTTGCGCATCCTCATCCTCGACAATTACGACAGCTTCACCTTCAACCTCGTGCACTTCGTGGAGCAGTTCTGCGATGATGTGACCGTCAGGCGCAACGATGAGATAACCTTGGGCGAAGTGGAAGCATTCGATGCCATTGTGCTTTCGCCCGGCCCCGGACTGCCCAAGGATGCTGGCATCATGCCCCAACTGATACGGCACTACGCCCCAACCAAGAAGATGTTGGGCGTTTGCCTCGGTCATCAGGCCATTGGCGAAGCGTTCGGTGCCAACCTCAAAAACCTCAATCGGGTGCATCACGGGGTGGCCATTCCGGTCAATATCATACAAGATGATGTGCTGTTCCACGGAATGCAAAAACGCATCGAAACGGGCCGCTACCATTCGTGGGTCATCGATAACCGAACCGTTCCTGCTGAACTGATGGTCACTTCAACAGACGATGAAGGCGAGGTGATGGCCATCCGCCACAGAGAGTTTGACGTCTGCGGTGTTCAGTTCCACCCCGAAAGTCTACTGACCCCCAAAGGCCTTCAGATCATCGGCAATTGGGTCAATTCCTGACCAACCGTACCGATTTATTGTCATTGCGAGTGCGGAACGAGCGTGGCAATCTCTCCTTAAACGGTAGATGCATCGTTCCTCAGCATGACAAATAAAAAAGGGTCGGGGCGCAACAGGATAAGGCCCCAACCCTAGCACAGGGCAATTCTCATACCCTGTGTGTATCATGGCGCATCAGCGTGCCACGCTCTGCGCTTCGCCACTGTAAGGCCCCATGCCTGCACTGTTCTGTGCCGCCACTCGGAAACGGTAACTCTTGCCCGTAACGAGGCCTGTTACCTCATACTTGCGCGTTCCCTGTATGGTCAGCACCTCCCAGTTGCCGCTTGCCTCTGCCGTAGGTTCTGTACCTGTAGGAGGCACATCGGGCTTGGTGCCCGTTTCCACCCACATTTCCAGAACGTACGATTTCTTGTGCGCTACGGCATCCCAGGTCAGCACTATGGTCCCGGGGTTTGCACCCGGTGCGGCCTTCAGGTTGCCCACGGCCCCGGGTATGCCCCAAGGTTCGGGTTCCCTCTTCACATCCATGCCCGATTTCTCTATCAGTTCGGGTATTCCTTTGCTGGTAAGTTGCACATAGTCCACCAATCGGTTCATCAGGGAGGTAAGCTCATCGTAGCGCGCATTGCGCGTTACGGTGCGGTCTGTGCCACCCTTCAGTGTCAACGATTCGGCAAGTGCAAGCTCATCCGTCTTTTCACGGATCTCCGTCAACGATGGTTCTGGAGTAGCATACACGTCCGTATTGTTGGCCATGGTAACCCTTACAGCAATTGCTTGGATGATCGCCTGTGGTATGGACAATGATGCCCAACCCAATTTGACTTTTGACATCACTAAAGGATTTTGGTTAAACACTTGCAGCCGGTTTCCAAACTGCCTATCTGCCCTGTTGCCAACCGGTGGAACCTAACTGACCGGTGTCTGCATTACTAACGCAGGCTTTTTGGGCTTAGTATGCGTGCATGAAAATTTTTTTCTGCAAAGCTGAAATACGCGTTTTGTCTCGTGGTCGGCATTGAAAGGTCAGACACCGAAAGATATCTTCCAACCAGTGGAAGATATAGGTTGGTCATCAAAAGATATCTTTCGGTCATTGAAAGATATAGTTCAGCCATCAAAAGATATCTGCCGACCGTTGGAAGAGAAAGGTTGATCATCAAAAGATATCTTCCGATGATTGGAAGTGAAAGGTTGATCATCAAAAGATATCTTCCGATGAGAGAAAGAGCTATGGAAATGGGGTTTTGGGGGGTTGTTCAGCCAACTGTGTCCATTGCGGGGGTAGGAGTTAGGGTGTTGCGGATTTGGATGGGGGTTTGTAGTATTGGGGTAACCGATAAGCCAACCAATGACAGCCATGAAGAGCATGGGAATGATGAATGCTTCCGAGATCAGTCGGAGACTGATCGTACCAAGTTCCACACGAGTGATCCGTTGGAACACTCGCGCGGGCAGGGGTAATAAGAAAGTCGTCATGAAATCAATTGACCCAAACTCTGACCGAGACTATGATATTTATTACAGAGATTCTGAGAACGGGTCGAAAGTATTTTGGGGTACCTACAAGAATATACCAGAAGAGAAAGTAAATACCATTTACGGAAAGTTGGGAAGTTACCTTCACATGAAAGCGGGTCTCAGATTGGGAGTTGAAAACGACCCTTGGTACATAGAAGCCAGAACTTTTCTTGATAAGACAGAAAAGTTTTTGGCCGAAAGAATTGAAAACTCGCTTCCATATTTCAGTTATGCTGACATTGAAAACTACGAACTAATCGAAAAATCATCATTTAATGAGCAGAGGTAAAATCATACTAATCTTCACGGTAGCCGTAATTCTGACATTTAGGTTCTGTTGTGGAATTTTTGTTGTGCAACCGATTAAAGCGATACCTAATGGAAAAACAATCGTCTACTGGCGACTAGGAATGGACATGCCGTTTGTTTCTTCGGTTGACGGCATATTGGAAGATAAAGGAATTGGAGTTTCATTATTAGGACGTGCTATCGGACTTGGAAAACTGGCAGAACCAATCATGGAAAAAGAAATTGTAAGCTTTGGTTATTCTGAAAGCTTGTATCTCTGGTCTACTGGTGGAAAATCTTACGAAAAATAAGCTGAATTAAAATGGGAACATTTCTTCTTTGGATACTCTTTTCTCTGTTAGTTGGTGCTTTGGGAAAGGACAGAAACATTGGTTTTTGGACCGCATTATTTGTCTCGCTTCTCTTATCACCATTGATTGGTCTCATTGCTGTTTTATTATCAAATAAACCTTCTCCAAAAAAGGAGCACAAATGGGAAATCTTCAATGAAGAAGCTAAAAGGGCGGAGTTCAAAGGAGAACTCAAATTAGCCTTGGACAAATACCTTGACAGCCTTTACCACCTCAAAAACGATTACAGCAACCTTGAAACTTCAGCAGAAAAGCAACGACAGGAAAAAATCCGACAAGCTGAAATGAAAATTGAAGAGCTAAAACGAAAGGTTGAAGCAGAGAGTGAACTGAGTGGAACGAAATAAAAAAACTTGCCCTACAACCACTAAACCTAATGCGTGCGACTGTACGTCAGTCAGTCTCAGTTTCGTTCTGCGCTGTTTGTGCATGCCGAAAGGACGGCAGTTTCTAACGCATTATCTTTAGCGGCAAACGTTGCATATACAATAAATGCACACGATCTTCGTTCTAAGCTCAGAAGATCGGTCACCCATTTATCTGTATGCCCATGTTAGTTCCGGCCATGAATCTGGAGGAGATCCGCAAAGAGTTGACCAAGGATTTTGAGATCGTGGAGCGTAAATCGCTCTATGTGGTCAAAGACCTTAAACGGCAGCACGCACCATTGCGCGACAAGCGCATCATCAAGGTGTACGACTATCAGTCGAAATTCAAGAACAATTGGATATTCAAATGGGATGTGGATAAGAAATCATCCGTTTGCGTTTATCTGACCTGGTACATTGGCCACCGCGGCCTTACGGCCATTCAAGGATTCCCTTACAACAACTGTCTGTTCTACTATACCTCCCATTATTTCAAACGCTACAACGAGCGGTTGGGGCTTGGCATCACCGATCCGAAAAAACTGCTTCACACCTTCATGCACAACCACCTCGCCTATTCGTTCCAGTATCTGGAGGAGATAGACCGTGGAGTGCATAAATTCTTTGCCTACACTAAGAACGGTGTGGCATTGGGCACCTACGTTCAATTTCACAACTACTACAAAATGAACACCTTCATTACCCACGATATGCTGAAAGGCAGTCAGTTGGATATAATGGCATATAAGAAAGCCGAGTTGGACAAATACCTGGCAACTTACCATAAGTTCGATTAGGACGGTCATAGCTGAGGCACGCAACAGCATCCTTCGATACGATCTTGCAAAAAGCAAGATCACTCAGGATGACCTTTCCCGATCGTAGCAATTCACCCAATTACGGGTCATGGTGAGTGCCGCGCCCAAGCGCGGTGTATCGAACCATGAGGGAAGGGCCATCCTTCGATACCATCTTTTCTTCCTCTCATCCTTCGATACGATCTTGCAAAAAGCAAGATCACTCAGGATGACCCCTGTAGCCTATTGAACCACCTTGTGAAGGGTCATGGTGAGTG
>Ga0172367_10001091_pt1 | contig 40761 bp, 42 predicted proteins | sample Lak10m_FD_114542 | JGI IMG/M metagenome (GOLD analysis project Ga0172367, IMG submission 114542) | Freshwater microbial communities from Kabuno Bay, South-Kivu, Congo - kab_022012_10m | ecosystem: Environmental > Aquatic > Freshwater > Lake | place: Democratic Republic of the Congo: South-Kivu... | reverse complement strand
CGGTACTACTATTATTGTTGATGCTGTAAATGGTGTTGGTGGTAATACGGATTGGACCGAAGAAAATAGTTTTTTAAGATATCATTTTACACCTCAAATAATTTTAGAAACATCAGAAAAAGCCTATTATGATTATTTTGTAAGACAAGATATTAAAATAGATTATTTGCATATTGATGGTGACCATTCATATGAAGGAGTAAAAAAAGATTTTGAATTATATTCACAACTAATGTCAGAAAATGGAATAATTACAATACATGATATAGACCAAAAATATTATGATACATTGGTAGTTACTGAAAATTCAAAAAAAGATTTTGTACCATTTGATGGACCTGCAAAATTTATTAAAGAGTTAGAAAATAATCCTAACTGGAATTTGATAAATTTAAAAAATTTTCGTATGTTTGATAAAAAAGTTAGTAGTACTGGTTTGACAATACTGACAAGAAAATAAATAAATGAAAAAAACAAGATTATTAACAGTCACAGGTTCAAGAACAAATACACTTTGGCATATGTTAAATCACTACAAAAATATTGTAGATGAAATGTATGTCGTTGTATATGAGTGGGAAGGTACAAATATTTTATCAGAAGTGGGAAAAATATTAGAAAACTTTCCTTCTGCAAAAGTTGTAAAAGTAGAAAGAAGAGAAAAATTTAATTGGGAAGTAGTAACTCAATTATACAATGAAATAAAAATGATGCATCCTGATGATTGGTGGATTGTATCAGATGATGATGAGTTTCATATATATCCAATGCCATTACCATTTTTAATAGAAGATTGTGAAGAAAATGGTTGGGATATTGTAAGAGGTGGATTTATTGACAGAATTGGTGATAATGGAAGTTTTCCTGAAATACAACCTTATAAAAATATATTTAAACAATTTCCACTAGCAGGGTTCTTTAGATATCCTTTATCAGGAGCCTGTCCTAATAAAATTTGTGTAATGAAAGGATATGTCGAATTAACTCCTGGACAACATTATGCAAAAATAAACGGAGAAACATTGTGGGGAGAGCAAACTAAAAATAAATTAATAGCACCCATAGATGAATATAGTGTACAGGTTCATCATTTCAAATGGGATAGTACTTGTGTAGAAAGAATTAAAGCAGTTGCGGATATTAGAAAAGATTACGCATATTCTAAAGAATATTTGAAAATGTATCAGGCAATTAGAAGTAATAATTTTGAAATTGATATTAATAATACAGAATTTGGTATAGAAAATATTGGTGAAGAAAATTATTCAAAATGGAAGGAGTTAATCAAAAAAATTATTACAATATAATTTGGTATTGTAAATAAAATATTGTATATTTAAAAAAATAAAGTTATTATGGCAAAAGCAGCAAAAACAACAGAGACAGCATTACCAAAAACACAAGATGAATTAGTTTTGTTAGAAACTAGAAAAGTTAAAGCTTTAGAAAAAATTGGAAACGCTTTGGATGCATTGGTTATTTGGTTTGAAGAAATCGACAAAAATGAGTGGAGTGAGAGATTGCAATTTTATCTATCAGAATTTCATAGAAAGGTTGTAAAAGAAAATGACTAAAGGTGACAAATTAGGAGTAATAGTACCATATAGAAATAGATACGAACATTTACATATTTTTAAAAAAGTAATTAGTAATTATCTAAACTTTAGAGGTATTGATTATGAAATAATAATTGTTGAGCAAGATGATGCAAAACTATTTAATAGAGGTATGCTATTAAATATTGGTTTTATTCAAGCAAAAAAATTAAAATGTAACTATGTAGTATTTCACGATGTAGATATGCTACCAATTGATGTAGATTATTCTTATTCGGAAATACCAGTTCATTTAGCTACAAACTTTATAACACCACCACAAGAAAAAGAAAGAATTTTATTCGATACTTACTTTGGTGGTGTTACTATGTTTCCAATAGATGTATTTGAAGAAATAGATGGTTATTCTAACAAATACTGGGGTTGGGGATATGAAGATGATGATTTACTATTTAGATGTAAAGAAAAATTAGTTCCACTAAACAAATTAAAAATTAAAAATCTAGGTAGAAAAGGAAAAGCATTAAAATTTAATGGGGTAAATTCATATGTAAAAGCAAATAATGTAATTGATTTTAACTCTAGCTTTTCTATTTTTGTATCTTTTTATCCTGATGAACTTCAGTTAAATCATTTAAAAGAATCGGATGAATTTGCGGTTTTTAGTATTCCTGGTTATGATTTTGCTATTTGTTATACATCATTTAAAAGATATAATTTTTGTGCATTTGATAGTCAATTAAACGCATTGTATATTAATTCAAACATAAAAACAAATTACAAAACTAATATGGTAATATGTTTGGATGCAAATGATAAAGTTTTCAAAGTTTATCAGGATGGTAAATTTATAGGTAAAACGGAACCATATAAAAGATTGTTTAAATACAGAACAGAACCTAATTTTTATTTAGGTGTTGGTAAACCGGATAGAGAAATAATACCAAATTTTTTCAAAGGATATATTGATTCATTTGCTTTATACGATAACTTATTATCGGATGATGAAATTTTTGAAATATCAAATACAAATAAAGATTTAAAAAAATTAGAATCAGCTTATAGTTTAAAAACATATTATGATGCAAATCACATTTTACATTATAAATTAAAAGATTTATCAAGAAATGATAATGATGCTGAAATAATAAATTGTGAAATAGTAGATTATGATTTTGATGAATATACTGAAATAGAAGTTCCTTATAGAAGAAATTCTACATTTCAATCTTTAAATCACGAAGAAAATGGATTTTTAGGAAATGCTTGGAAAGATAAATGTACTAGATGGAATCAACTTAGGTTTCAAAATGAAGTTTACAGACATGTTTCATTACTTAATAGAGATGGATTATCCACTTTAAAATATAAAACGCACGGAATAGTAAAAGAAGATAAAGTAACACAAATAACAGTTGGAATATAATGAAATTAGGAGTTTGCGTACCATATAGAAATAGAGAAGAACATATGAAAGTGTTTGTTCCTCATGTCTCAAAGTTTTTAGAAGAAAGAGGAATTGAACATACAATATATCTTGCTCATCAATGTGATGACAAACTTTTTAATAGAGGTTTGATGAAAAACATTGCAGCTGAGCATGCCTTTAATGATGGATGTGATTACATTGTATGGCATGATATTGATATGGTGCCGGAAGATGATAGTTGTGATTACTCCTTTCCTAAAGATAACCCACAACATATTGCAGTTCGTATCTCACAATCGGATTATCAATTAAAATATGAGGAATACTTTGGTGGTGCAGTATTGTTTTCAAAAGAGCAAGTAGAAAGAACAAATGGATATTCAAATGGTTATTGGGATTGGGGTATGGAAGATGATGATTTATTTTGGAGATGTGTTATGGAGGGATATGCAGAAAAAACTAAATTAGAATACAAAAAAGAAAAATTCGTAGGTTATTTTAATGGAAAAAATGCTAAAGCTAGTTTTAGACCATCAAGAGAATTAAAGGATTGTTTGAATAACTCACACACCGTTTCAGTATTAGTAAAAGCGGACCAGCAAATTGAAAAAGCTGCAATTTGGTTAATAGGTGATACCGAAAGACAATTTGTAGAATACCCAATATTCAGAAAACCTGGATACGATTGGGGATTATCTTTTAATAATAGTAGAGCATATACAATGCAACTTTGGGATAGAATGAAAGGACATTTGTATCAATGGATTAAAAGATATGAAAACCAATGGAGTTGGATTACTATGGCAGTTGATTCTGAAAATAAAAAAATTCATTTTTACTTAAATGGTAGAGAAAGTGATGCGAGATTGGGAACAGGAACTCAATCACCATTATTATATGAAGAACCATTAAAAAGATATGGAATGGAACCGTTTAATATAGGATATTCTAAATCTCCTGTTGAAATATTTTTTAAAGGATATATTTCCGATATAAAAATGTGGGATAGATGTTTAACTGCAAAAGAAATCAAAAATTTACATAAAAAAACACCAACAGAAAATTTGGTTTTGGATTTTGATTTTGATAATGAAGTTGATGATTTAGAAAATGTAGAAATAGTAAAAGAAAAAATAGAAATACCACATACTATTTTACCATATAGAAGAGATGGAAAATTTAAATGTTTACCTCATCAAACCGAAGGACTTATTAAAGTAGGGGGTATTGATAAATGGGCAAAAGGTAATACAACTGCGGAAAATGAAAGAAGATATGTATTACAAATGCAGCAAGGAAAAATAAATTATAAAGAAGATGGTATTAATAATATGAATTATGAATTTATTTCAATTAATACTATTTATGATAGACATAAAATGATAAACGTAAAAACAAAAAGTTATGGCATATAAAAAACCTCTTTATGAGGATGTAAAAACGACATTAGATAATGTTGGTAAAGGAATGTGTTTAGCAAAATGGACACAGGTTACGGCACACTTACATACAGGCCATAATCACTCTTGTCACCACCCTAATACTCACAAAATTTCAGAAGCTGAGATTGCACGAAACCCATCAGCAATTCATAATACTCTTTTCAAAAAACAAAGGAGAAAAGAAATGATGAATGGTGCAAGACCGGTTGAGTGCGACTATTGTTGGGGTGTAGAAGATAATTCCGATTTGTATTCGGACAGAGTTTTTAAATCATCAGAAGATTGGAGTTGGCCATTGAGAGATGAGATTATTAATTCAAATTGGAGAGATGATTTTAACCCACGTTATGTTGAAGTTGCATTCAGTAATACTTGTAATTTTAAATGTTCATATTGTTCTCCAACTTTTTCAACAACTTGGATGGATGAAATCCAACAATATGGTGGTTATAAAACAACCGACAATTTTAATGATTTAAAACATTTAGCAGCTGAACAAAAAATGCCAATTCCACAAAGAGAAAACAATCCTTATGTAGAAGCATTTTGGAAATGGTGGCCTGAATTATACAGAGATTTACATACCTTTAGAATTACAGGTGGTGAACCTTTGTTGAGTAAAGATACTTGGAAAGTATTAGATTATATTATTGATGAACCAAATCCAAATAAAAATTTAGATTTTTCGATTAATTCTAATTTAGGTGTACCTGATGAATTAATTACAAAACTAATTGAAAAATTAAAAATAATTACCGAAGAGGATAAAGTAAAAGGATTTGTATTATTTACATCGTGTGATGGTTGGGGAAGTCAAGCTGAATATATTAGAAATGGATTAGAGTTTCCAAGATTTTGGAATAATGTTAATAGAATTTTAAGAGAAGTTCCTAGAATCACTATTACATTTATGGTTACATATAATATGTTATCTGTATTTAGTTTTGATAAATTGATTAAAGGAATATACGAATTAAAAAATGAATATGCATCAGATGACAGATATTGGTTATCTCCCGTATTAATGGATACATCTTATTTAAGACATCCTCGTCATCAAACGGTTCAAATTTTACCACATCAATTTAAACAAAATATTTTTGACCAAGCTCAATTAGCATTCTATCATGGTATTCCATATTATTCAAAAGGATATGTTGGATTCTCTGATTTAGAAATTCAAAAATTAAAAAGAACATACGATTGGGCAATTTCGCCTATAAAAGATGAGGATTTGCACAAAGCTAGATACAATTTTTATCAATTTTTTAGTGAACATGATAAAAGAAGAGGTACTGATTTTTGCAAAACATTCCCAGAGTTAGAAGAATTTTATCATTTCACAAAAACAATACAGTTATAATATGCAAAAGATAGAACACAAAAAACCACTTATCATGGCAGATTTGCCTTGGTGGCCACACAACGCATACGGAATTATAGATACATCGGCTTTCTATGCAATGAATAAAGGTGATTGGACTATAAGTGGTACATGGAAAAGAAGTGAGAATGAAAACAATTGTGATGAAATGGCGGGTATATTCATTCGTAGAGGATTGCATACAGGATTGGTTTATAGAAAACCTGATATGATTATGATTAATTTTTGGTATGTTGAAAACGAAGAGGAAAAATATGCTGATAGAATTATATTTTATAAAGACCAAGAATTTTGGAAAGAATCACATTTATTTACATTAAATTGGGATTCAACAACATTTACATATGAGTTATGGATTGATAATGAAATGGTTAATAGTGAAACATTAAAAGGACCTTTGAGAGATTATGTAAATGCACCTTATTTTATAGGAGCAGCGGATACTAAAGGAGAATTCAGTTGGGCACAAGAATGTTATACTGATTTTTTTATGGTTTCAAACAAAAAACTTAGCGGCAAAGTTTGTAACAAATTTAGAAAAGATATAAAAAAACATACTAAACCAAATAAATACGGATTTAATATTGTAGATAAAGAACCTTTGGGATTATTGGCTTGTTTTGATTTTGAAAATGAAACACCATACAAATATTGGGATATAACAGGAAATAATAATCACTTAATGAAACATTGTAAGGCATTAGAAATGTTATAATTATGAAAATATTAATTACAGGCGGAGCCGGTTATTTGGGCTCTGTTATAGTTGAAAGATTATTAAATGTTGGTTACGATGTTACCGTTTTAGATAAACTATTATTTAATCAAACATCTCTTTTACAATATACCGCATATCCCCGATTTAAATTTATATATGGTGATGTTCGTAATGAAAAGTTATTAGAAAATCTTTGTAAAGAAGCAGATGTTATTATACCACTTGCAGCTATTGTAGGATTTCCAGCATGTGCAGCAGACCCTAAATTGGCAAAAGAAATTAACTTTCAACAAATAGTAAACATAGTTAAATTTACAAACGGAAAAGGTAAAAAGATTTTATATCCAAATACAAATAGTGGATACGGATTAGGAACAGGTCAATTAGAATGTACTGAAGAATCTCCACTTACACCAATCTCAGTTTATGGTCAAACAAAATGTGATGCAGAAAATTTTTTAAAAACATCAACAGATGCAATTATATTTAGATTAGCAACTGTATTTGGAGTTTCACCAAGAATGAGAACGGACCTTTTAGTAAACGATTTTACATATAAAGCAATTACCGATAAATACATTGTAGTATTTGAAAAAACATTTAAAAGAAATTTTATTCATGTTGAAGATGTGGCATCTGCGTTTCTTTTTATGATAAACCACTACGATGAATACAGAAGTGAAGTATTTAACATTGGATTAAGTAATGCTAATCTTTCAAAGCAGGAGTTATTAGAGAAGATTCAGGAGCATGTAAAAGATTTTGCAGTAGTATATGATGATTACTACGAAGACCCGGATAAACGTAACTATATAGTTTCTAATGAGAAAATAGAAGCGACTGGGTGGTTACCACAATGGGATTTAGATAGAGGTATAAAACAATTAATTCAAGGTTATCAAATGATTGTTCCTAAAATGGGAGCAGAGTTTAGAAATGGATTTCCTTTAGGTTATGCAAATCAAACATAGTATGATTGATGATTTTTCTAAATATAAGTTTTTTTATATAAATGGGTGTTCTCACATTGAAGGTGGTGGATTAGAGGAACCGCAGAGGTCTAATATTTCTCCTTTATCATATTATAAAAAAAATTATAATGTGTATTGGAAATCGAGAAAAGATGTCAATGTGGGAACGAGATTATCACAAATAATTGGTATTGATTGTATAAATGAAGCAAAATGTGGTGGAGGTCCTGAAAGAGTTGTAAGAATGACATATGAGTTTATAAATAAAAACTGGGAAGACAGGGATAAGTTTTTTATAATTTTAGAAAAACCAAATTCAATTAGATTTGAAGTGTTTTATAATAATGAATATTATATTGGAAATACAATTTACAATTATGAAACCAAACAAACATCATTTGGATTTGTAACAAGAGATTACTGGGAAAAAAAAATTTATAAAGAAGACGCCAGTCATCAAACTTTATTTAAATCTTATTATGATAATTTTTTTAATCACGCCGAAAATGTAAAAAAGAATGATTTTGCATTCACTGGTTTATATTCTTTTTGTAAAAGAAATAATATAAAAATTTTTTTGATGATGCAAAATGATTATTTCTTCAACGATAACTACGAATCTGATGATATTATACTTTTTGAAAAAGATAAACTTTCGGATATTGCTACATTTTGTAGGGAAAATAAACTAACCATAACCGATGAAACTGATTATGTACATAAGGATTTTCATCCTGGATATTTCGGACATATTGAATATGCAAAAAAATTGGCGCAACATATTGGTTGGAATGGGGATTTCCCCGATTTTCCGAATTATTATGATTTTAAAAAAAATAAACAAACTTTAATATGAACAATAAATGGGATGAGTTTATAGTAACTCCATCTAAAAAATTTGATTATGATGTTCCTCAATTTCAACCATCGGTATTTAGAGAATATAGAGGTGAAATTTTCACAACATATCATTCGGAAGAACATCCGGTGATGAATCATATACACTACGATAAATCGGAACTTTCTATTCACGGAAGATTTTCACGTTCTTACAAAGGTGTATTGCGAGGATTGCATTGGGATAAAAAGACATGGAAATTAGTTCAAGCGGCAGTAGGTGATATCTATTTAGTTGTATTGGATATGAGGGATAACTCACCAACATTCGGAGAATGGGAATCATTTATTATTAGTGAAAGATTAAGAAATCAAGTATTAGTTCCACCAGGATTTGCAAACGGACATTACGCATTAACTGATTGTATGTTTCATTATAATTTATTCTACAAAGATGGTTATGTTGATGCAGATGAGCAAGGTGTAGTTAAATGGAACGACCCTGAATATCAAATGGAATGGCCAACAAAAAATCCAATATTACAAAAAAGAGATGCATAATGAAAAAATATGATTTAATAATTGGTATAGGTTGTTCTTTTATGGAAGGAGGAGGATTGGATAATACAGAAATTCATAAATTATTAAATGGATTAGATGAAATTGCATCAAAAGAAGTAAGAGAAAAATTTAAATACGAAAATAATTTTATAGCTTATCTTTCAAAATTATTAGATTGTAATTATATAAATTTTGGTGAATCAATGGCATCCAATGATTTAATATTTAGAAAAATATATGATTATTTTAGATTTTCAAACCATATGGATGAAAATGTAAATATCCTATTTGTAGGACAATTATCTATGTTTCAAAGAATGCATATTTACTATGATTATGCAAAAAGATTTACAAAATTAAATAGAGTTGAATTTACAGACCCACCATTTTATGGTTCTCCTGAATTTAAACCTTTATATGATTTTTATAAAAATTATTTATCATTTATTTATAATGAAAATGATGTTGTTTATAATTTAGAAAGAAATATGGAATTGTATACTAATTATTTAGAAAATAAAAATGTAGATTGTATTTGGTTATCATATGATGGTACTCCTGAACAATTTGTAGATTCTAATAATTTTATAAAATTCAATGGAGATAATTTAGGAGCATTTATAGAAAAAAATAAATTAAGATTGTGTGATATAAATGAATTAAATACCGGAGATTTACATATGTCAATAAAAGGACACAAAATTGTTGCAGAAAAAATATATGAATGGATAAACTAAAAAAATATGTTTGTATTATTCCATTTATGCATATGGAAATCCATCAAAAAAGAAGTTATTTATGCTGTCCTTCTTGGTTGCCACATCCCATTTTTCATAAAGATAGAGATATAAAAGAAGTTTGGAATGATGAACTTGCACAAAAAATAAGGCAATCTATATTAGATGGTGAATATGAATATTGTAGTAAAACTTTTTGTCCATCATTAAATGAACTTATAAATACCGATAAGATACCGGAGTCATTTCCTAATTTTATAGAAAAGGATAAATTACCATTTGAAATTAATCATTGGGATATAAAAAATTATGTTGTAGAGAATACATCAATTGTAAAAAAAACTCCAGGTGAATTAAATTTTACATTTGATAGAAGTTGCAATTTGAGATGCCCATCTTGTAGAAGTTCAAAATATATGGCAGATTCTGATGAGTTGCAAGGAATAGATGGAATATTAAAATATATTGAACAAAACTTCTCAGAAAATGTTAAAAAAATATTCATTACAGGAAGTGGTGACCCATTCGCAAGTAAAAGTTTTAGAAAATTTTTAAAAGAATTTGATAAAGAAAAATTTAAAAATTTAAATTTATTACACTTATCTACAAATGGAAATTTATTTACTCCTGAAATGTGGGAAGAAATAAAAAATAGTAGAGATTTTATAAAATATTGTGAAATAAGTATAGACGCTGCAACAAAAGATACTTACGAAAATAAAGTAAGATTGGATGGAAATTGGGATAAGTTGTTAGAAAATTTAAAATTTATAGTATCTTTGGATTCTATTATTTGTTTACGATTTTCGTTTGTAGTACAAAATAAAAACTATAAAGAAATAGAACCATTTATAGAATTAATATATAATCTAAACAAAGATAGAATAAAAAAATATGGAGAATGGTCATCGGTTATATACTTTTCAAAAATAGATGATTGGTATGTTATGGATAATGATACATTCAATACGCACGCAGTTTGGAAAGAAACGCATGAAAATTATTCTGATTTTTTAAATGAAATAAAAAAAGTCAAAAACTGGGAAAACAAAATTACAATACAAACAAATTTTAATGAATTGATAAATTAAAACGTAATATATGATAAAAAATTTAGAAAAATATCCAATAGTAAGAGAAAATATTGGATGGACACCAGAAAAACTTATTCAATTTGAAATAGACATAGTTCAACATTGGGAAGCTGGTAAAATTAGAGGACCAATACATTTATCAAATGGAAATGAAGAACCATTAATAGAAATATTTAAAAGAGTTTCGCAAAAAGATTGGGTATTCAGTACATGGCGTTCACATTATCATTGGTTATTAAAAGGTATTCCTGCGACAGCTGCCGAAGAATTAATTTTACAAGGTAAATCTATTACATTGTGTGATATAGAACATAAATTTTATGCATCTGCAATTGTAGGTGGTACTCTTTCAATTGCATTGGGTGTAGCAATGGGAATCAAAGAAAAAAGAGGTGATGAAAAAGTATTTGTATTTATTGGTGATATGTCATTTGAAAGTGGTATATTTTATGAAGTTCACAAATATGCTAGAAACTTTGATTTACCAATTATATTTGTAGTAGAAGATAATGATGTTTCTACATATACTCCAACCAAAGCAACTTGGAATACAAAAAGAGAAATTCCTGAAGATGTAATTCATTATACATATAAATCAAAATATCCCCATTATGGAAGTGGTAAGTGGGTTGCCTTTTAAATTTTATTTTGAAAATATAGACAAGTATGGTAGAATATTACCAAACAATTTATCAAAAAATGAATTTGATGAATATAATTTATTATGCTCAAATGAATATAATTGGAATTCCCATATAGAAGCTGCAAAAACGCAGAAATTAATAAACACATTTTATACTTGGTTAAATGATAATAATTTAACTACAAATAATTTAAATGAATCTAATTTAGTTTATTTATGTGAATCATATACACCACCTGCATTTTATAAAAATTTATTTGTAGAAAATGTAAGCAAATCGGTTTACGATAAAATTAAGAATAACGAAATGATTGTTATTTTTAGTTGGTTTAGTGAACCATTGTATGACCCACAATTTAATGAAAATATAGAAAGAATTTGCGAAGAACATAATTTTAATGTAAATAAATTTTTTGTATTTACTAGTGGAAATAATATAAAAAATACATCAAAAATACAACACATATCTGACCACTTTTTTCTAAAAAACTCAGCAGAATTTTTAAAATATTTTTTACAAAATAAATTATTTAAACCAAACACATTCGATTATGTTTGTAAAATAGTAAATCAAAATGTGTTTCAACAAAAAAAAGAAAAACATTTTTTGTGTTTAAATAGAAGTTCTGATAGACCACATAGATTTGCATTAGGTATGTTTTTTGAAAAATACAATTTGTGGGATAAAGGTGAATTTACATTTTTGTTATGCAATAAGAAAAAAGAAGATGATGAATTAATAGAAGTTTTGAGCTTACAAACATCTAAGGAAAATTCTATTTACAAAGATACGTTTTTTGATAAACTACCATTAGAAATCGATACAAAGTTTTTAATGAAAGGTAATGAGTTATATAACTTTGGGACATCTAGAATTTATTATAAACCAATATATGAAAAAACGGCAATTAATATTGTAACAGAAACAACATTCAGTAAAAATTTAGTGTTTATATCCGAAAAAACATTTCATCCTATTATTAATTTACAACCATTTATAATGGTCGCATCTAACGGACAATTAAAAGAACTCCGTAATTTAGGATTTAAAACTTTTGGACATGTAATAGATGAAAGTTATGATGATGAAGAAAATAATCATATAAGATTTAAAAAAGTTTGCGATGAGATACTTAGATTATCAAATATGTCAATTGATGAAATAAATGATTTATTTTTATCGTGCAAAGATATATGTATTTATAATAGAAACCATTTGTTAAGTTTTACAAAATACGATGTGTTTAAAAATAGTTTAGAAAAATTAAATAAAATTTGTTATGGAATTTAAAGAAAAAAAAGTTATTGTAACCGGCGCAAACGGATTAGTCGGATTACCAGCAGTTAAAAAATGTTTAGAAGAAGGTGCAGCAAAAGTATATGCGGTAGACCTTAAATTTAGTGAAAATTTAAATTTCCTAAAAGGACAATACGGAGATAAATTGGTATTGGTAAAAACAGATTTAACTTATCTTTCTCATTGTGAAGATTTGTTTACAATGGATAAGATTAATATCGTATTACATATAGCAGGGGTAAAAGGTTCACCGGCACGTTCATCAACACAACCTGCGGATTATCTATTCCCAATGTTGATGTTCAATACTAATATGATTAAAGCATCGTTTGATGCAAAAGTTGATTGGTTTGTTTATCTTTCATCGGTTGGAGTTTATAAGCCAGCAGATGTAATGAATGAAGAAGATACTTGGAATCAGGAAGAAACTTGGGCATCAACTCCATCTCGTTTAGATTGGCATCCAGGTTGGACAAAAAGAATGGGTGAATTAACATTGGATGCATTAAGAGTTCAGTATGGATGGAAAAATTGGACTGTAATCAGACCTTCAAACATTTATGGTATCAATGATAATTTTGCACAAGATGCAACCGTAATCAGTTCTAACATTTGGAAATTATTTAATGTAGAAGGTGATGATATGGTTTGTTGGGGTAATGGTTCATCAAAAAGAGATTTTGTGTTTGGTGATGATGTAGCACAAGCTACAATTGATGTAGTTAAGAAAGAAGTTAGTGATATTATTAACTTTGGATGTGCAGAAGCAGTATCAATCAAAGAAACAATTGAAACGATTGTTGAATGTTATACCGAATTGACTGGTAAAACTAAAAATATTGTATGGGATGAAACTAAAACAAACGGAGACCCTATTAGATGTTTAGGTTCTAAAAAACAAAAACAATATGGTATTCTTCCACAAACTACATTAAAGGAAGGTATTATGAAAGCAATTAAAGAATACAAAAGTAGATTATAATGAAGCATATAGTTACAGCTGGTTGTTCTTTTACAAGTTTAACAAAACCAAATGTTCATTTTCCTGTTGAAATGGAAATACCATTAATACATAAAAATGTAGATATGTGGACTTGGGTTGATTGGTTAAGATATTATAATTCAAACACACATATAGTTTATAATTATGGATGCCCAACGAATGATAATACAACAATAACAGAAAGTGCACTATATGGTATTAATAAATTGATTAAACAAGGTATCAATCCAAAAGATATAGAATTAATAATTCAATGGTCTTGCGCAACTAGAAATTCTTTTTTTATACCAAATGGTGTTGTTGATAGAAATAAATTAAAAAGAGAACATTTAAATGATTTTGTTTCTGAAAAAAAGTATAATTTTGAAAAAGGATTCAAATACTTAACAGGAGGATATAACAAAACATCACAACCAGATGAATTAAATGATATTTCTTTTTCGTATTTAGCAAATCAATTCTCACATGAAGAAAGAATAATTAATTGGTTAAAAAACATTATTTTAATCTCATCCTTTTGTAAAAGTTTAGGAATAAAATATAAATTTTTTCAATTAAACAATAACATTTCATCTTATTTTTATACATCTTACAAAGATATGAATAAAATGGATAAAAGAAATTCAGAACCAGGTATACCACCATCTGAAGATTTTTTAAAAACAAAAGAAATACAATATACATGGGAAGATGATATTTTTTTGGATAATCCATATATAAATTATTTGTTAGATTTGGTTGATTTAAAAAATGATTTTTGGTTTTATGAAAGAGAAAATCACCATAAATTTGGAGGTTCTTTGGAATGGATAATTGATATGTGGAATGATGATATAAAAAATGATAGTGAATTTGCTCTATCAAATATTATTTACTATGAATTGGAAGGAATGACGGAAAAAGAACAAAAAGATTATTTTAAAAAAACAACATATGGCCACCCATCATCATTGATGTGGAGAAAATTTTATTTAGAAATTATAAAACCTAAATTTTTATGAAACATTTAATTTGTAATGGTTGTTCATTTACAAGAGCTGGTAGATTGAATATAGATGTAACCGATGATAATTTTATAAACGAAGATGTTACAGCATCACATACATCAACAAACTCAAATGAATTTTACTATTATCCGCATCACATACAATTAATGCATCCTGAAATAAAAGTAATTAATTTAGGAAATGTAACAAATGATAATCAAGTTATAGCTAGAAATATTATCTATAAAATAGAAAAACTAAAAAAACAAGGAATTGATACAAAAGATATTTCAGTAATAATTCAATGGTCATCTTTTTATAGAAATTCATATTTTGTATCTCCATCTAAAATAAAAGAAAATCCAAAATTACAACTACCACAGCATCGTAAAAGATGGAATGATGATTATGCTCATATAAATGATTTTGCAGATAAAAAATTTTATATAGGAGAAAATGGGTATTATTTCTTATCAGGTAATTTTGGAATGGACCATATAAAAAATCCAATGAAAGATTTTGCATATTTATATTTAGGACATTTACATTCTTACGAAGAAAGATTGTTAGTTTTCTTAGAAACCATTGTAATGTTACAATTGTATCTTAAATCAAATGGCATAAAATATAAGATGTTTAATATAGCAAATAATTTTTCCGATACATATGTTCATAATTCAAATAAAGGTTCAGGATTTCCAATGTTTAAGCCGGACAATTCTAAAAATAATGAAATGTACGAAATTATAAAAAATAAGTTCATACCAAACACTTGGAATGATAAAATGGAATATTTTAAAAATCCATATTTAAATTATTATTGGGAGATTGTAGATTGGAATTCTTTCTGGTTTTATGAGCAAGAAGGTTTACATAAATATGGTGGGGTAACGGAGTGGGCAATTAAAAACTTTGATATAAATGACTCAAATAGAGATACGAATTATAAAAATACTTTGTTTTTAGAGCAAGAATTGAAAAACGGAAAAGAGTATACTGAAGATAACCTAATTGATATTTATCAACAAGGAATGTGCCCATTAGGACACGTTTCAGCAAGAATGTATAAAATATTTGTAGATAAAATTGTATCAAAATGGGAATTGTTTTAAAAGAACAATTATTTAAACATGGATTTGTATCTTTTTCTTTAAAAGAATTTGATAACTCTTTATATAATAAACTAAAAGTTTTATTTCCTATTGGAAATTTAAAGCCAGAAATGTTTAGTAATTTAAAGCATTCTATAATAAATGTAGAACACAATTATCCTAATTCATCATTAATGAATATTCCGATTAATAATTTGGAAAAAATAAAATATGATATTATAGAAAAATACGAATATAGTTGTGACCAACTTTGGTATTTTGATTGGCCATATGATGTAAAACAAGAAAAATCCCCATTTACAGAATTAATAAAACCAATTTTTAAACATTTTTATGATAAAGAATGTTTAGGAGCAAACTCACAGGTTACAATGTATAATGATGGGTGTTATTTAAAAAATCATACAGATGGAAATGGAGGATATACAGGAGATAGACATTGTGCAATTTTAATATATCTTTCAACTGAATACGAAAAAGGAAAAGGTGGTGAAATGGTATTGAGCAAGGATAAAACGGAAGAAGTTTGGATAGAACCAATTTATGGAAATGTTGCAATTTTTGATTTTACTAAACATGATATTTGGCATAGAGTAGAAAAAGTAAAAGGATATAACAGATATTGTTTTATTAATTTTTGTTAATTTAAAAAAAAATCAGTATATTGTATAGTATGAAAAGATCACCATATAAAAAATTTGTAGTTTCCGATGAAGATAAACAGTTTTTAAAAGAATTTGCAAATCAAAAAATTGAGATAAAAAATTTAAGAGCACATTTAGAACATATTGGTGGACCGCAAATTCCATTACCAGATAATTTTGAAAAAACAATTGAAAATTTTGACAATCTTAAAAAAGATATTTTAGAAAAAAATAAAAATAATGTTTACCAAATTTGGTATACATTACAATATCAAGAAAAATTTAAGTCTAAAATAGATTCAATTTTACAAAAATATGTTCAGGAAAATTATCCTGAAATAAATGAGAAATTGAATTATATGTGGGATTATACATTATTTGATGATGATTGCTTTATAAAAGAACATATTGATGGTAGAGACCCAAATCGTGTAGTTGGAATATTGATTTATTTAAATGAAAATTATGATGAAGCAAATGGTGGACTCTTAAAAGTAATAAACCCAGAAACAAATGAAGAAGAATGTATTGTTCCTGAATTGGGAAATGGTATCTTATTGGATTATACACAACGTGAAACTTCTCACGAAGTAACAAAAGTAATTAAAGGTAAAAGAAAAGCAATTTGCGCATTTATACACAAAATAAATTTTATGGATATAACAAAACGAATATTAGTTACGGGAGCTAGTGGATTTATAGGTTCTCAATTAGTAAAAACCCTATTAGATAAGGGATATAAAAATATAAGAACAACATCTTATGGTAGAGATTTACCTCAATCACTTAAAAATTATAATTGGTTAAAACACCATAAAGGAGATTTAAGAGATGCAGAATTTTGTGAAAAAGTAAGTAAAGATGTTGATGTAGTATTTCATTTAGCAGCAAATACATCTAATGCATTGGATACAAAATTTAATCCATTGTTGCATGTTACTCCAAACGTTGAAATGAATGTAAATTTAATGGAACAAAGTTGGAGAAATGGAGTTAAAAAATTTATGTTCATATCATCTAATACCGTTTATCCTGATATGAAAAATGCATTTTGTAAAGAAAATTTACCAATACATGGAACACAATTAGTACCAATTTATAAAGCAGTTGGTGGTATGAAAAGATATGGTGAAATGTTATGTGATTTTTTCTCTAATCAAATTCATAACCCAATGCAATGTGTAATTATTAGACCTTCGAATGCATTCGGACCAAATGATAAATTTGATTACGAAAAATGTCATGTTACACCTGCAAATATCAGAAAAGTTGCAGATGGTTTAAATCCAATTCCATTGTGGGGTGATGGTACAGAAATTAGAGATTTATTACATGTTGAAGATATGGCAGAGGGGATTTTATTTGTTGCAGAAAAATGCCCTAGATATGATATAGTAAATGTATGTTATGGTGAAGGATTTAGTGTAAATCAAGTTTTAGAATGGTTAAAAGAAATGGAACAAAACACAAATCCGGTAGAACATACAAACAATAAAGCACCAATGATTCCTGTAAGATTACTTTCTTCTGAAAAAATTAATAATATGGGATGGAAACCAAAAAGAGATTTAAAACAGGCATTAAGAGAAACTATGAAATGGTATAAAGAGAATAAACATTTATATAATCCAAATTCAAAACCTTAATGAAAAATATAGTTTTTGGTGGATGTTCTTTGACCTGGGGACAAAGTTTATGGTATGAAGGAAAGTTTCCAAACGATAATCATCCCAGAGATGGATTTTTTTACGAACCTAAAATTTGTGAAGAGTGTTATGAATATATGTTTGAACATAGATGGCCAAGACAAGTAGCAAAACATTTTGGTAAAGAAGAAAAGGTAAATGCAATAAATGGTGGAAATAATATGAGTATAAAAGCATTTATACAAAATAGTATAAATGAAGATACGGAATTAGTAATATTTCAAACTACTCAATTTGTAAGATACCCACAATATGTTGATTATCAAGTCGAAAAAATAGAAGAATTTGTTTTAAAAACAGAAGAAAATGGAATACCTGTTAGATTTATTCATTGGCTATGGGTAGATATAACAGAAAAAGAAATGCAAATTTTTTTAGGTAATAAAATATACGATGCAAATGTAAATATATTAAAATTCCCACCAGGAGGAAAAAACAAACAAAATGATTTAGCTGAAGTACCAAAAGTTAAATTTCAATTACCACCATATGACGGAAATAAATTAACATCAAAAATTATCAGAGATAGAACAATCTATATTTTAGATAAGTTTAATTTTTCTGATATTGTGGAATGGGATTATTATAGAAATGGTAGTGAATTAAATAAAAAATATACAATTGCTGGAAAATTTGGTATTCCAAAAGGTTCATCCGCAATAGATACGCATTTTAACTTAGAAGGTCATAATATAATTGCATCGGAAGTAATAAAACATTTAGAAAAAGAAATCAAAGAAGGAACAGTTAAATTATAAATAATGAGTTACCCAGAATTTACACCATACAAAGATGCACTAACAAACGCAATGACAGAATTATCAAAATTAGATGATACAATCTTCATTGGCCAACAAATAGTTTATGCCGGAAATCCAATGTCAACAACTTTGGGTAATGTACCAAAAGAAAAAATGATTGAATTACCGGTTATGGAAGAAACACAAATGGGAATGAGTTTGGGATTAGCAATGACTGGTAAAAGAGTTATTACTTTTTATCCAAGATGGGATTTTATTGTCTCAGCAGCAAATCAATTAATCAATCACGTTGATAAATTTGAAATTATGACCGGTAAAAAATTAAATATAATTATTCGTTTAGGAAAAGGTTCAGATAAACCATTAGACCCTGGTCACCAACATAAAGGAAATTATATAGATGAATTTAAAAGTATATGTAAAAACATAGAATTCCACAATTTAAAATCATCAATTGATATTGAATTAGCATATAAGTATGTAACAAACAATGGTGGTATTCATGTATTATTAGAATATCCTGAATTATACTATGAAAAGTAAATTACCAAAATTAATATTGGGGTATGATATAATGTTTCCATATTGTGAAGTTCCAAATGGATTAAATCCAAAATATTTAAAATTTGCTGAACATTGCGATTGGATTTTTGATAAATCACAATCTTATTTTCAAAACGAATTTAATTTGAATTGGCCTTTATTTAATGGTAGATTTATGGTTCATTTAGATGATGAATCAGGTAATCCAGGATATTTTGCGATAGATAAAAAATCAGTTTATGATATAATTAAAGATAGAGAAAGAGGTAAAGGAAATTACGATTGGTATTATTTGATAGAACCATATGGGCATATTGATAATTTTTTAGGAATTTCATCCCAATACAAAGATGATGAATTTTATAGATTTATACCAATAAAAACATTAGAAGAAATTATAAACGGAAATGGAAAATTAATTATTAATTATGCAATAGATGGTGGATTTGATAGTAATAATTTACAAAAATTAAAAGATATATTAATAAATTTAAATTTACCAAAAGAAAAAATTATTATCATTCATAATGATATTCATTTAAAAGAAATAATAGAACCTATATTCGGAGAATATACTCCCAAATTGATTCATTATTGTTGGTCTTTAAATTCCAAAGCAGAGGAGTATCATAAAAAACAAACAAGACCTGGATATTATTTTTGGCAAAATGAAAATTTACGAAAAAATTATGATTTTCAAAATAATTCTGAATGTATAAGTTTAAAAAATAAAACACACAAATTTCTAAATTTAAATAGAAGAATTAGAAAACATAGATTAGAAATATTGGAATTCTTTTGGAAAGAAAATTTATTAGAAAATGTATTAGTTAGTTATGATGCTAAATTAATTCAAGAAGATTCAATCAATCATTTTATTAAAAAATATGGAATAGAATATTGGAATCTTTTTTATAATTTTTTAGAAGAAACATCACCAAAAACTTTAGATTATGATGATTTAGAAAATATTTGGGGGTATGGATTTGAATCAAAACAAATATATAATAATTCTTTGATATCTATACTATCAGAGACAAATTTTTATGAAGAAACAGGATATCTTTCAGAAAAAATATGGAAACCAATTGCACATGGACATCCGTTTATATTGGTTGGACCATACCACTCTTTAAAATTTTTAAAAGAAAATTTTGGATTTAAAACATTTTCACCTTTTATAGATGAAAGTTATGATGATGAAAAAAATCCAAACATTAGAATGGAATTAATTAAAAAAGAAATTAAAAGATTAAATAGTTATTCTTTAGAAGAACTTAAAGAAATTCTTAGTAAATTAAAATCAATATTATTACATAATAAAAATTTACTTTTTATGTATGGTTCAAAAAAACCAATATGTTTAGATTATTTACATTACTTAAGAATAAATAACAAAGATACCGAAGCGGATCAAATTTTAAATACATTTATAACAAAAAACAATTCAAAAACTATAATATGATAAACCCAATTAAAATCATCAAAAAGTGGTATGAAAACTACAAGATGAAAAAAAGAATTAAAAAAAAGTTGGAAGAACTTAAAAAAAGAGACCCATTTGTATACAAAAATTTCTAATCTAAAAGATTTGGGATATTTATAAGTATGAATTTAAAAAATCAAGAAATTAAAAATTTAGTTTTAGAATCTATTAGTGAGCAAGAATTTGATTTTTTTATCAAAGAATATTTTCAAATATCATTAATAGAATCCAATAGTGATATATCTGATAAAGAAAAAATTTTAAATAATTTTATAGAATATTGCATTGAAAAATTAAAATTAAAACAAAAACCAAATGTTCATTTTGTAGATGAAAATTTTGCTAAACAAAAAAGAGCATTGGGTGCTTATGATCCAGAATCTAATAAAATTATAATAGTAATTGAAAATAGATTATTAGCGGATATTATGAGAACATTGGCACATGAATTAATTCACAGAAAGCAAGATGAATTGGGATTAATTAAAGACCCAATGGAAGCAGGCCAAACAGGTTCTCCTATTGAAAACCAAGCAAATGCAGTTGCAGGTATAATTATGCGAAATTATGGAAAGTTAAATAAAAACATATACACAGAAGCTGCTCATACTGCCAAAAATCATAAACCTGTATCACAAGCAGATTCTGATTTCACACAACATCATAGTAAAGATATTGGAACATCTGCAGAATTAGATACATACGATTTTGATGATAGTAGAAGAAAACAACCTGGTCATCAATCAAATATAAAAGATGATGAAAAATTTGGATATGAACCCGTTGAGTTAGAAGAAAACCTTTTATTAGAAGGTGGAGCAGCAGGTCACTTAGCACATCCTTTTGAAGATGAAGCTTTGAAATTTTCCGATATGAAAGAAATGATTAAAAGAGGATTAGTTGGTGGATTGGATAAAGAAGCACCGGTTAGTGAAAAATTGGATGGACAGAATATCGCATTTAGTGTAAAGAATGGCAATATAGTATTTGGTAGAAATAAAGGACATGTTAGAAATAGTGGTGAAAATGCATTAGATGTTCAGGGAATTGCTAAACAATTTGCTGGAAGAGGTGGAATCGAAAAAGCATTTACAGGAGCAGCTGAAGATTTACATGCAGCAATTAGTAAATTGAAACCAGAACAAGTAAAGAAAATGTTTGGAAATGGTTCTAAGTTTATGAGTTTAGAAATCATTTTACCTGATACTACAAATGTAATTCCATATGGTAAGAGTGTATTAGTAATGCACGGAACTATTGAATATAATAAAGATGGAGAGCAGATAGGTCGTTCTACCGAAGATGCATCTGAATTTGCAAAAGCAGTTCAAAAAGTAGGTGCAGATAAACAAAAAACGTTTGGTATTGAAGGTCCTAAAACAATTGCATTTAGTGATGCTGATTCAAAAGAGTATTTACAAAAAGCAAAAGAATATACCAATCAATTATCACAAGTTCAAAAACAATTTGGATTAAGTGATAATTCTAAATTAGAAGATTATAGAAGAAAGTGGTGGTTGGGTGAAATTAATAGACAAGAAAAAGAATTAGGTATTAAATTTTCTCCATCACAAAAGAAAGGTTTAATTAAAAGATGGGCAGATGGTGATAAATCATTTGGTGTTAAAAATTTAGAACAACCTGCACAACAACAATGGTTTAGAGATTTTGATGCAAACAAATTACAGGCAGCTCAAAAACAAATGATTAAACCAATTGAAAATACATTTCTAAACGCAGGTGCACAAAGTTTAAAAAGAGTAACAAACTTTTTAGCAGCAAATAATCCAGGAGCAGCGGATGCATTGAGAAAAGAAACTATACAATCAATCAAAGGAATTAAAGATAGTAATGATGTAGATAAAATTGCAAAATTACAAATTGAATTAGAAAGATTGAATAATATTGGTATGGATAATATTGTACCATCCGAAGGAGTAGTGTTTCAATACAATAGAAAACCATATAAATTTACAGGAGCATTTGCACCAATCAATCAAATTAACGGAACATTCAAATTCGATAAACCTAAGAAAAATGATAGTACCAAAGAACAAGAACCAGCAGACCAAAAAGGAACAAAAAAACCAACCAAAGGGCAAGACATTAAAACCGCAACAAAAACCGGTGACCAACAAAAAGCTCAACTTCCGCAGGATGGGCTAAAAAACACCGTTGCAATATTTTCCGGTAGATTCCAACCATTCCACGCTGGACATTATAGTATCTATCAAGGTTTGGTAAATAAATTTGGTAAAGATAATGTGTATATAGCATCTTCTAATGTGCAAGACCCGGTTAAATCTCCGTTTGCATTTAAAGATAAGAAGCAAATTATGACTACTATGTTTGGTATCCCAAAAAATAAAGTAGTTCAAGTCAAAAAAACATATGCACCAACCGAAATATTATATAAATTTACACCCGATACAAAATATGTGACAGCAGTATCTCAAAAGGATGCGGAAAGATTAGCAAAAGGTGGTAAATACTTTAAGAATTTTGACCAAGTTGCACCTAATAAAAGAAAAGGATACGAAAAAGAAGGATATTATATTATTGCACCTGAAATGCAATTAAAGGTAAATGGTAAAAACATTAGTGGAACTCAATTAAGAGCAACATTTGGAAACGATATGTTGAGCATTCCTGAAAAGAAAAAAATATTCACACAAGTTTATCCTAAGTTTGATAAAGATATATTTGCAAAAATAGTTGCAACAACTAAAAGAGCAGAACAAGCAAAAGCAGCAGGTGGAAAACAAACAAAAGTTAAACCAACGGCAACAACAAAACCAAAAATAGGAACTACGGATAAGTTGAAATCAAAACTTAAAGGATTAGACTCTAAAACTCAAAAAAGAGTTCAAAGAGCATTACAAACTAAGATTAAAAATCCAGTAACAGGTAATACAATTTTAGTTAAATCGGCACTAAAATATGATGACAAACAGGCGGTTAAAAAGATGGCAGTATCCTTAGTAAAACAGGCATTAGGTAAAAAATAGTAAAAATTTAATACATATAATTAATAAGTTATGATAAAAAGAAAAAGTTGGGATGAAAAAAGTAAAGGGATGCACAAATCCCGTAAACTAATTATCGACACTGTATTTGGCAGAGAAGATAACACACAACGAGTATTTGGTTACGAAAAAGAAGGAGAAAAGAAAAGAGAAATAGGAGAAGTTTGGACAGATAGTAATGGAAAGACTTGGGAACAAAAAGATGGTTTTAAGGCTTCCGTAAATAAAATGGATGATGTTAGAGAGTATTTGAAAAAACTTACTACATGTCATTCAGAAAATTGTGAAACTGCAACATATGCATACGCAGATAAAAAGATGATATCCAGAACAGGATATTGTGTAGTGTGTATGAGAAAGTTGGAACAAGAACTGGTTACAGATGGAACCTGGCCATTCTACGAAGATTACAAATTAACTTTAAATAAGTTAGCATTTGTAAGAGAGGATAAACAAAGAATGGAAGAAGCATTGGCAGGTGTAAAAGACCATTTCGAAACAATTACAGAAGATGGTAGATTGGAAAAGTGGACATGGCAAGTGGATATTGAAAAAGTAAAACAAGATTTAAAAAACGATATTAATGGTGCCTACGATGCAATAGAAGCTCTATTGGAAAGAAAAGCAGCATTAGAACAAAAACTAAATGAGTTAAATCACTCAGAACTTATAAAATAAAAATTATGAAAAAATTATTGAATTTAAAAAACATTGCAATTGCAGTATTAGTAATAATCGTATTATTAGAGTATTTTAATCCAGGTGGAAAGATGCCAGGAAGAACCGTTAGAATTGAGGGTAAAAAATATGAAGTTATCAAACATGATATAGATACATTTGAAGTTGTAAAAACTAAAGTTGTAACAAAAAAAGGTGCCGATATTTATCACGAAACAATTGTTGAAAAAGAAGTAATTATTCCTGCAAATGTAGATACTGCAGCATTATTAAAAGATTTCTTTGCTAAAAATGTTTACAAAGATACATTAAGATTACCAGATTCTTTAGGAATGGTAGCAGTAACAGATACAATTACACAAAACAAAATATTGGGTAGAACATTTAATGCAAGTGTTAAACAAAGAGAAATCAAAGAAACACTTATTGTTAAAGAATTACCAAAAAATCAAGTATACTATGGTTTTAATGGTGGATTTAATAAAGCAGATGTTGTATCACATGTTGGAGCAGGTGTTATCTTAAAAACTAAGAAAGATAAAATTTACCAATTAGGTGCAGGTGTTGCAAATAGAACGGTTGATGGAACAAATGGTTCATTATCACCATTTGTTGGAGCAGGTGTATATTGGAAAATTAAATTTAAAAAATAATGTCAGTTCAAGGGCAACCAAAGAAAACCCTTAAAGAGATAATTGCTGAAGAATATCGTAAATGTGCAGGTGACCCCATTTACTTTATGAAAAAATATTGTGTGATTCAGCATCCGGTGAGAGGAAAAATACCCTTTCACCTTTATGCTTTCCAGGAGGATTGTTTAACTGATTTCAAAGATAATCGTTTTAATATCATTTTAAAAAGTAGACAGTTAGGATTATCCACACTTTCTGCAGGTTATATTCTTTGGAAAATGTTATTTAACCAAGACTTTAACGCATTGGTCATTGCAACTAAAGTGACGGTAGCAAAAAACTTAGTAGAGAAGGTAAGAGTAATGCACGATTTACTTCCTATATGGTTGAGAGATGGTAGTAGTAGTTCTGTTGAAGATAATAAACTTTCTCTTAAATTAAAAAATGGTTCGCAAGTAAAAGCAATCGCATCTTCACCTGATGCAGGACGTTCTGAAGCCTTATCCCTATTGGTTGTTGATGAGGCAGCATTTATTAGAGATATTGATGATATTTGGTTATCAGCACAATCAACTCTATCAACCGGTGGTAATGCAATTGTATTATCTACACCAAATGGTGTCGGTAATTGGTTTCATAAAATGTGGGTAGATGGTGAGAGTGGTGTAAATGGTTTTAATTGTATTAAACTCCATTGGACATCTCACCCCGAAAGAAATCAAATGTGGAGAGATGAACAAACCCGTATTTTAGGAGCAAAAGGTGCTGCGCAAGAATGTGATTGCGATTTCGTTGGTTCAGGTGATAATGTAGTAGATCCACAATTGTTGTTGTGGTATAAAGATACATACATTATGGACCCAATTGAAAAAAGTGGATTTGATGGAAATTATTGGAAATGGGAACACCCAAATTATAACAGGCAATATATTATATCAGCCGATGTTGCCAGAGGTGATGGTTCGGACTATTCTACATTTCATGTAATTGATATAGAAGATAGTTCACAAGTTGCAGAATATAGAGGTAAAATCGAAACAAAAGATTTTGGAAACTTTTTAGTAGCTGTTGCAACGGAATGGAATAACGCATTACTTATTGTAGAAAACTCAAATGTAGGTTGGGCAGCAATTCAGCAAATTATTGATAGAGGATATGGCAACTTATTTTATATGAGTAATGATTTAAAATATATTGATGTAGAAAAACAAATGTCAAATAAACATTATAGAGATGAAAAAAAGATGGTTGCAGGATTTAGTACAACAACTAAGACTAGACCATTAATCATTTCCGCATTAGATAGTTATATGACCGATAAAGATATTCTTATTCGTTCTAATCGATTGATAGATGAATTATTTACATTCATTTGGAATAATGGTAAGGCAGAGGCAATGAAAGGATATAATGATGACCTTACAATGGCATTGGGTATTGGATTGTGGGTAAGAAATACTGCATTAAGATTAAGACAAGAAGGTATAGATTTGACAAAACAAATGTTAAATTCAGCAAAAGTTTCTCAGTACCAAAGTGTATATGCAAATAATCACTTAAACAAAAATCCATATGAAATGGATTTAGGTAAAGGAGAAAGTGAGAATTTACATTGGTTATTAGGATAATTATATATTTATAAGTTGATATGACACAATTGAAACATATATTGAAAGAAGACTTAAATAAGTGGTTTAAAGAGAAGTGGGTAAACATTGGCAAAAAAGTTGATGGAAAACACCCACCATGTGGAACTTCTGGAAAAAAAAGTGGTTATGCCAAATGTGTTCCTGCCGCAAAAGCTGCCGGAATGAGTAAAAAAGAAAAAGAATCTGCAACTCGTAGAAAAAGAGCTGCACAAAATAAAGCTGGAAGAGGTGGTAGTGATAGTAAAGGACAAGGTAAAACACCAATATATGTTTCTACAAAGCCAAAAAACGAAACTATGAATATAGAAGAAAAATTAAATTTATTTTTAGAAAAAAACTGTCCGACTGATGCAGGTAAATGGGCAGCATCTAAAGCAGCAGCAAAATCTAAATTTGATGTATATCCATCTGCATACGCAAATGGCTGGGCTGCAAAAAATTACAAATCAAAAGGTGGTGGCTGGAGAACATGCAAAGAGGGTGTTCAATTGAACGAAGGATGTTGGGATGGATATAAGCAAGTTGGTATGAAAGAAAAAAATGGTAAAATGGTCCCTAATTGTGTGCCTGTTAAAGAAAATACTAAGGATATAAAAAACGAAGAAATTTTAGAGTATGATGTAGTAAACGAAGATGATATGAAATCATTTATTCAGTTTATGAGAGAATATACAACAAAATTAAATGAAGAAACATGTCCTTGTATGCATGAAGCTGAATATCAAGGTAGAAGTGTTCCTTTAGGAAAACCAATGAGAGGTGATGTAAAGAAATTTAAAGTATATGTAAAGAATCCAGCGGGTAATGTTGTTAAAGTAAACTTTGGACATGGTGGAACATCTGCAGCATCTAAGGGTGAGAAAACGATGAAAATAAGAAAGTCTAATCCAAAAGCTAGAAAATCTTTTAGAGCAAGACATAATTGTGCAAATCCAGGACCAAGAACAAAAGCAAGATATTGGAGTTGCCGTAAATGGTAAATTTGGTAAATACAGATTTTTTTCGTATATTCAAAAAAATTATTTAAATGGCAGATAGAAGCGTTTTTAGTAGGTTACAGAAATTATTTTCAACAAATACAATAGTTCGTAAAACGACTAAAGGTGTAAAAGTTGTTGATACCGATGAGTATCAATCAATGACAACAAACCTTGTAGACCGTTATATGAAATTAAGAATGGCCTCTTATGGTGGTGGATTAGTAGAATCATCCTTAGCATATCAACAAGTTAGAATTGATTTGTTCAGAGATTATGATTCAATGGATATGGACCCAATCATTGCATCGGCATTAGATATTTTTGCCGACGAGTCTACTCCAAAAAATGAACAGGGTAATATATTAAAAATTCATCACCCAGATGATAAAGTAAAACAAATTTTAGAAAATTTATTCTACGATATAATGAACGTAGAATTTACTTTATGGCCATGGACTAGAAACTTAGTTAAATATGGTGATTTATTTTTACAATTAGAAATAGCAGAAGGATTAGGTATTGTAAACGTATTACCGTTATCTTCATATGAAACTACAAGAGTTGAAGGTTTTGACCCAACCAATCCACAAAGAGTTAAATTTGTATATGCTCCATACCAAAATCCATTGGGTGGTATGTCACAAACTCCAAAGAAAGAATTGGAAAACTATGAAGTAGCACACTTTAGATTAAATTCAGATTCAAATTTTTTACCTTACGGAAAATCTATGATTGAAGGTGGTAGAAGAGTTTGGAAACAAATAATGTTAATGGAAGATGCTATGTTAATTCATAGAATAATGAGAGCACCGGAAAAAAGAATATTCAAAATTGATGTTGGTAATATTCCACCTACGGAAGTTGACCAATATATGCAAAAAATTATACAATCATCTAAGAAAGTTCCGTTTGTGAATGAAAAAACAGGTGAGTATAATTTGAAATTTAATATGATGAATATGATTGAAGATTATTACATGCCAGTAAGAGGTAATGATAATGGTACTTCAATTGATACATTAAAAGGTTTAGAATATACAATGACAGATGACCTTAACTATTTAAAGAATAAGTTAATGGCAGCATTGAAAATTCCTAAAGCATATTTAGGATATAGTGAAGATACAAATGGTAAAGCAACACTTGCAGCAATGGATGTAAGATTTGCAAAAACTATTGAGAGAATACAAAGAGTATTAGTTTCCGAATTAACAAAGATTGCAATTATTCACTTATATGCACAGGGTATTGATGATGAAAGTTTAACTAACTTTACATTAGAATTAACAATACCTTCAAAAATTTACGAACAAGAAAAAGTTGAGTTATACACATCAAAAGTAGAATTGATTACTCAAATGCAACAAACTAAAATGTTCTCTAAGAAATGGATGTATGAATCTATTATGGGATTTGCTCAGGATGAACAAGATGCGGAAACAATGGCAGTATTAGAAGATACTAAACAACAATTCCGTTTAACATCTATCGAAACACAAGGTAATGACCCTGCAAAACCAACAGGACAAGAAGGTACTACAAACGTTGAAGAAGAAATTGATAAAATCAATACGGAATTAGAACAAGAAGGTGCAGGTGGTAGACCAAAAGACCTCGTTAGATATGGTAAAGATGACCATCCTGAAGGTAGAGACCCATTGGGTATTAAAACTCTTAAAAGAAAAGAAGGTTCTCAACCTTTCAAAGCTAGAAAAGATTCTTATTTAGAAGTTTTCAAAGATATGAAAGGAAATAAAAAAACGATTTTGACCGAGAATTTAACAAAAGAGTAATAAACCAATAGAAAAATATATTTATATCTGAATAATTGTCAATTTGATGAAAAAAATAAAACATTCAAAATTTAAAAATACAGGATTTATCTTTGAACTATTAGTTAGACAGGTGACGGCAGAAATCATGTCAGCAGATAAATCAACAGCAGAAAAGATATTAAAAGAATATTTTAATTCAAAAAAAGAATTATCTAAAGAACTTAAATTATATCAATATTTAATAAACGAAAAATATAATTCAGAAGCAAAAGCTGAAAAATTTATTGATACAATTTTAGAAGCTAGAAAAAGATTAGATGAAAAGAAAATTATAAAAGAAAAATACAATTTAATAAAAGCTATTAAAGAAACTTATAATTTGGAAGATTTTATCAAATCTCCAATTTCTAATTATAAAACTTTAGCATCTATATATAAAATATTTGAAACAATTTCATCAAAAGAACAATTTGACCCAACTGATATAGTTTCATCAAGATTCACAATTACAGAAGGAATTATAAACACATCTATACAAAATAAAGATTCTAAAATTAAAGACGCGGTTGTAGAAGAATACAAAAAGCAAGATGAGAATTTAAGAGCATTATCTTATAAGTTCTTAGTTGAAAGCTTTAATAAAAAATATAAAAATCTTAGTGAAGAACAAAAATCTTTATTAAGACATTATATTAATAATATAAACAATACTGGTAAATTAAGTGAATATGTTAGTAATGAAGTTTCTAATATAATTAATTCTTTAAAAGAAGCCGGTTCGTCCGTTTCCGATAAAGTTACTAAAATTAAATTAGCAGAAACAATTTCAAACATAAAAAAAATTAAATCTGTTAAAAAGATTAAAGAAGAACATTTATCAGCAATGATGATGACATACGAATTATTAGCAGAAATAAAAGATAAATTAAAATAAGATGGGAAATTATAGAATTTTTGACGCACAAGAATATACAGCAGGACAATCTGGCTCATTAAATAAAGCATGGGGTGTTATGAGAGGTTCGGCAGTTTGTTCAGGTTCAGTAGTTATAGAAGGTGTTGCTGATGGTAATTATAGTGGTTCTATTCAACAAACAGGAAACCACTCAACTATTAAATTAGAACATTTAGTAGTAGGACAACCAATTCCAATGTATGTAAGAAGTATAACAGTAACAACCGGTTCAGCATATTTATTAGCATAAAATTAAACGGAGAATACAATGCCAGCAGTAAGTAAAGCACAACAAAGATTTATGGGTATGGTTCATGCAACTCAAAAAGGCGATATGGAAGCTCCATCTCCTGAAGTTGCAAAAGCAGCCGATTCAATGTCTCACAAAGATGCAAAAGATTTCGCATCTACAAAACATAAAGGATTGCCCGATAAGAAAGAAGAAGAAATCCAAAAAATTAAAGAAATCATTCGTAAAATGGTTAGAGAAAGAATGATTGATGAAATGAATGTAACTGGTAATGTCGATGGATATCAAACTCCATATGCATTTGGTAAAAAAGGAAACGAAAAAGCAAAAGGTAAAAAGCAAGCGGATTTAACGGGATATAGTGTTGTTAATGAAGCTGAAAGTACAAAAGTACCAAACATAAAATTATCTAGCATTGCACCTAAATTAAAAGTTGTCGGTAAAGTAGCAGATAAAAAAGTAGCGGATATATCTGGAATGGAAATTGCAGCGGAATATGAAAATAAAGAGAAAGAATCTAAAGTAAAACCAAATAAAGATATAGCACAATCGGCAGGAATGGAGATTGTAAAAGAAAATAGATGGTTGGAATTAAAAAGAGAAGCAATATCTCCACAACAAAAAATCAATAAAGGAATTTCAAATATAAATAAGCAATTAGCAGAAGTTGAAAGATTTTTAAATTGGTATGGTAAGATTAAGAACGAAAGTGGTGTGACAAACGAACAATTCTGGAAAAGAACTAATAGTAATATTTATACTATAAAAGAGAGATTAATTAAATTAGAACAACAAATCAGAAAAATTTCAGAATAATGAACGTAAATAAATTAAAAGAACTTGTTAAAGAGGTAATGGCTGAAGAACAAGATTATCAAAAATTATTTAAGCATATGTTAGATAAGACCGGTAAGTCTTTAAAAGATATGTCGGATGATGATAAAAAGAAATTTTTTAACGCAGTAGATAAAGCACATAAAGCAAAAACTGAAGGAAAATTAACAGGTTTACCTGAAGAATTATTCGGTAATCAACATAAGTTAGATACCGACAATGATGGTGAAATTGAAGCAAGTGATTTAGCGGCATTAAGAAATAAAAAATAATGCAAAAAAGTATTTTAATAGAGACACATTTGTTTGAGGCAAAGCTTCAAAAAGAAGAAAACGGAACTTACTTAGTTAAGGGTATTCTTCAAAGAGCAGGTGCCCCAAACCAAAATCGTAGAAGATATTCAAAAGAAATCTTAATCAAAGAAGTTGAAAAATATCAACAACTTATCAAAGAAAGAAGAGCTTTGGGTGAATTAGACCATCCTGAGTCTCCAGTTATTAACTTAAAGAATGTATCACATAATATCAGAGAAATTTGGTGGGAAGGTGATGATGTAATGGGAACGGTTGAAATTTTATCAACACCATCAGGTAACATCTTAAAAGAATTATTAAAGAACAATATTAGATTGGGTATTTCATCAAGAGGTTTAGGTTCAGTTAAAGAAATGAACGATGGAACTTTGATGGTTCAACCTGATTTTGAATTAGTAGGTTGGGATTTTGTTTCTAATCCATCTACATATGGTGCATTCATGTCACCTGTAACTATGAATGAAAGTGTAAACTTACAAATGAAAAAAGAAGCAGAAGAATGTGGAAAGTGGTGTAGAGCACAAGATTTAATGAGAGAAATTTTAATAGAATTAAACTAATATGATAAAGTTAAAAGATATATTAAAAGAATCAGAAGGTGGAAATAAATTACCAAATGTTTTGAAAAAAGCATTTTTGGAAATTATTTCAACTTATGGTACACATAGAGAAGGATTAAGTAGAAAATCTGATGTAAGAGAAATTGCAGAAAGATTAGGTGCAATCGCAGATGCAGCATCTGAATATACTTTAAGAGAAGCTGGTGATTGGTTTGACCAAGTTACTATCAAAAGAAATATGAAAGAGTTGGCAAACTTACAAAAAGCTTTTGAAAAAGAAGCAATTGAAGCTAAAGCACAAGAACAAAGATTAGAAGCTCTTTACGAAGATATGGGACATGTATTGCAAAGATATTTTGAAATAGCAGATGTTTCCGAACAACAAATGGCAGATAGATTGGGATTACAAGAGAATAAAAAATCTAAAAAGAAGTAATGGAGCAATTAGCATCTCTTTTATTGCATAGTAGAACTCAAGTACACTCTTTCCATTTAGGACAAAAAGGACCAGGTGCATTTTCGGTACATATGGCTTTAGGAAATTACTACGATACAATTGGTGGAATAGTTGATGGATTAGTTGAAGCATATCAAGGACAGTATGGTTTAATTAAATTACAACCTGTTAGTGGGTTAGATACAAATAATGATATCAAAAATGTAATTGCATATTTTGATAAATTAATTGCAGCAGTTGCAAAATTAAGAAAAGAAGAAAAATTACAAATGAGTTGGTTACAAAATGATATTGATACAATTGTAACTTTATTATACTCTACAAAATACAAATTGGTTAATTTACAATAGTTTATGATTATTATCAATGTTAAGGGTGGTAATATCGAAGGTGCATTAAAAGAATACAAAAGAAAAGTTCAATCTACAAAGCAAATCGAAGCACTTAGAGACAGACAAACATTCACAAAACCTTCAGTTAGAAAAAGGTTAAAAATGGAAGAAGCTAAAAGAAAAAATAAATTATTTAATTAATTTCTTTAGTTTTCTATAAAAAAGTTATATATATTATCAAATATCCTATTTTTTATATAGGATTTTAACACATTTAGTTGGTTAATGAATACCCTTCTCTTATAAGGTGTGACCGAACAACCGACAATTATACATTGGAGTTTCCTTTCGAAATAACTTCACAAACAAATTTAAGGAGAAAAACAATGGCAAATTCAAAATTATTGAAAGAAGCAATTGCCGATGCTAAAGCTGTAAAAGAAACTGCATTAGCTAACGCAAAACTCGCACTTGAAGAAGCATTCACTCCAAGACTTCAATCAGTTTTAGCTGCAAAATTACAAGCTGAAGCAGAAGATGAGGAAAAAGATGCAGAAAAAGTTGACGAGGAATTAGATTCTTCAAACATTGGTTCTTCAACTTCTAATCCTAAATTAGACGCACATACCGAATTTGAAGGTGGTTCTACTGAAACTACATCTGGTGAGCCAGGAGCTCAAGTTGCAGATTTCAAAAAAGTAGCAGACATTAACGAAGAAGATGGTATGGAAATGGGTGATGACGAAAAAGCAAAGCAAGACGAAATCGCACAGTTAAAAGCAAGATTAGCTGAATTAGAAGGAGAAGATTCTGAAGAAGAAAATCCTTTTGCAAAAGCTGAAGGTGAAGAAGAAATGGGTTCAGATGATGAATTCAATTTTGATTCAGAAGAAGGTGATGATTCTATGGAAATGGATTCTGATGATGAAGAATCAGAAGATGACATGGATTTAGAAGCAATCATCAGAGAGTTAGAAGCTCAACTTTCCGAAGAGGATAATTCGGATGATGAAAAAGAAAAAGGTATGTACGAAGAAGAGGAATCAGATGAGAAAAAAGAAAAAGCTGACGAAAGCTATTCAGATGGTTCTGACGCTGGTACAGACAAAGGTGAAGACCCAAAGGTTGTAACCAACGAAGAAGAAAATGAGAAAGATGACGAAGAGAAAAACGAAGTTATCGACTTAGAAGAAATCTTACGTGAAATGGAAAAAGATATGAAAGGTGATGACAAAGAAGATGAGAAAAAAGATGAATCTTTACAAGCTGAATTAAACGAAGCTTACAACACTATCAAATCTTTACAAAAGACTATCAACGAAGTGAACTTATTGAACGCTAAGTTGTTATTCGCAAACAAATTATTCAGAGCTCATAACATGACTAACGAACAGAAAGTTAAAGTTATCGAAACTTTGGATAGAACAAACTCTGTAAGAGAAGTAAAATTAGTTTACGCTACATTAGCAGAAAACTTTAGATACTCAACTCCTACACAAAAATCTGTTAAAAAATCAATCACAGAAGGTATCGCTTCTAAAGTAGTTAAATCAACTGCACCAAAAGCTGAAGAAAAGCAAGTAATTGCTGAATCTGCAAACTTCGCTGATAGATTCAAAAAATTAGCAGGTATTATAAAATAATTAACAAACAAATAATTAAATTTTATTAAAATGGATTTAAAACAAATTATGACAGGCGCTAACCCACAGTCTATCATGCTTGAACAAACTAGAGGTTTGAAAGCTAAGTGGGAAAAAACCGGTTTATTAGAAGGTGCAGGTTCTGAAACTTCTAAGCACGGTATGGCTGTAATGTTAGAAAACCAAGCAAAACAATTATTGGATGAAGCAACAAGAACAGGTACTTCAGCAGGTTCTGAAGAATGGGCTGGTGTTGCATTACCATTAGTTAGAAGAATTTTTGGTTCTATCGCAGCAAAAGAGTTCGTTAGTGTACAACCAATGAACTTACCTTCAGGTCTTATTTTCTATATGGATTTCAAATATGGTTCAAACCCAGCAGGTAATCCAGATTTCACAGGTTCATCATTATATGGTAACGGTGGAACTTTCGGTAAAGACTCTTTAGCTCCAGCAGGTAACAAATTGGGTTCTACTCAAGCTACTGAAGGTGGTCTTTACGGAGCAGGTAGATTTGGATATTCTATTAACAACACAACATCAAATATTATCGCTACATTTGCATCAGCATCTTTAGCAGATATTGATTTTGATTTAAGTAATTCAACAGTTTCTGCATCTTTTGCAGGTAACACATTGAAAAAAGTTGTTGTAGCATTACCATCTGATGCAGATTTTCAAGGTATCAGAGCTTTTGAAGCAACTGCACAAACAGGTTCTGTAACTTTCTATCCACAATACACTACAAAGAATGGTTCAAATGTTGAATTTGTTGCAACTGCAACTGGTTTATCAAACTTGTCTACCCTTGGTGTATCTTTGGCATATCACAAACAACCTTCTGCAGTTTCAAGAGGTGATTTCGAAGATAGAGGTTCTGACTTATCTATCCCAGAAATCGAATTAGAATTGAAATCTGAACCAATCGTTGCTAAGACAAGAAAGTTAAAAGCAATTTGGACTCCTGAATTAGCTCAAGATTTAAACGCTTACCATAGTGTAGACGCTGAAGCTGAGTTAACTCAAATGTTGTCTGAATACATCTCTTTAGAAATCGACTTAGAAATCTTAGAAATGTTACAACAAAATGCTTTCACAACTGAATATTGGTCTTCAAGAGTTGGATATGAGTGGAATGGTAATGGTTTCTCAATTGATTCTGATGCAGCAGCTGCTTCAGCATATCAAAAGAACACATGGTTCCAAACTTTAGGTATCAAATTACAAAAGGTATCTAACAAAATCCATCAGTTAACAATGAGAGGTGGTGCTAACTTTATCGTTGTATCTCCAAACGTTGCAACTATTTTAGAATCTATGAACGGTTTCTCTGCAAATCCTGGTAAAGATGCTTTACAATTTGCTGCAGGTGTAACTAACATTGGTTCAATCTCTAACAGATATGATGTTTACAAAAACCCATATATGACTGAGAATGTAATCTTAATGGGCTTCAAAGGTTCTAACTTCTTCGAAACAGGTGCTGTATACGCTCCATATGTTCCGTTGATTATGACTCCATTAGTTTATGACCCAACTAACTTCACTCCAAGAAGAGGTGTTATGACTAGATACGCTAAGAAAATCGTAAGACCAGAGTTTTACGGTAAGGTAGTCGTTGATGGTTTAGACCAACTTTAATCTTTGAGTAGATTTTAGTATCTTAAACTAAAAACATAAAAAAAGGGAGAGTAGAAATACTTTCCCTTTTTTATTTCATATATTTCATATTTATAGTAGTAAAATTATAATAATTCAGATTATGTCTTTAAATTTAAAATGGCCCGGTAGTGGTTCAGCGATAGTAGAATTTTCCGGCTCAACAACATCATCATTAGGATTAACACCATTTGGCATATACGATTTAGATTCGGATTTTTATACGGATGCTCCAAAAACAGCCGTATGGTGTGCAAAAAGATTAGGATATCCGATTATAGATGTAGAATTAATCGATGAACAATTTTATGCGTGTTTTGAAGAAGCAACTTCGGAATATGGTGCACAGGTAAATCAATTCAATATTAGAAATAATTTGTTCTTATTAAAAGGACAAGATAATTCAAATTCGTTTACTCAAAAATTAGTTGATGGTGCAGGATTATCTACAATTTATAGAATATCACAGGGATATGGTTCGTTAGCGGGAGTAGGTGGTGATGTTAGTATTAAAAAAGCATACATAAATTTAACATCAAGTGTTCAAAAATACGATTTAGATAATCAATTATATTCAGCAGAATCTGCATCATATGGTACAGCATTAACAGGTGGTGTACAAAGAGATATTGTAAGAGTGTTTTATGAAGCAACTCCTGCAATTACACGTTTTTTCGACCCATATTCTGTTGGTGCACAAGGTACATTGAATTTGATGAGTGAGTTAGGATTTGGTAACTTTTCCCCTGCAGCACAATTTTTATTAATGCCTCTGTATGAAGATGTGTTGAGAATGCAACAAATTGAATTTAATGATCATATACGAAAATCATCACACACATTTAATATTGTAAACAATCAATTACAAATATTCCCTGTACCATTTGCCGGCGGATTGCAAAAAATTTATCTTGAATATTTTGAAAGAGAAGAATTTGAAAACAATTCAACAATAACTAAACCAGATGTTGTTGCGGATTATTCAAATATCAAATATGATTTTATACCATATACCGATATAAACGAAGTGGGTAAACAATGGATTAGAAAATATACTTTAGCTCTTGCAAAAGAATTATTAGGAGCAATTAGAGAAAAATATAATACTGTTCCAATTCCAGATGGTGATGTTTCATTAGATGGTGCAGCATTAAGAGCGGAGGCACAAGTTGAAAAAGATGCATTAATAGAACAATTAAGAGAAAACTTAGAAGAATTAAGTAGTAAAAATCAATTTGAAATTCAAAAAAATAGTGCGGAATACCATCAAGATATGTTGAGAAAAGTTCCACTAAAATTATATGTAGGATAATATGCCAAAATTTATATCTGATAGAGATGTAAGATTTTTTAAGCACATTGCAAGAGAAGTAGTGGATGATGTTGTAGAAAATCTATGTGTTTTATTTAAGATAAACTTAATAGATACAAAAATAAATATCTATGGTGAAGCTATAAATAAGACATGGCACCCTGGTGTAGAATTAAATGTATTGATAGATAAATCACAACAAACACAAAACTATGAAGGTTTTGGACCTAATACAAACCAAGACGTACAATATAACTTTGATAGATTTATGTTAGAAGAAAAAGGTATTTACCCTGAAGTCGGTGATATTATCTTTTTTGATCAATCATATTACGAAATCAATAATGTTAGTGAAGTTCAGTATAGTGGAGGTTTACCACAAAATAATTTTAGTGTGGTTTGTCAAACATTTATGGTTTCTAAATCATTACTTAACATAGAAGAAAAGATAAAATAATGTCAACTAATCCATTAAGACCTGATATAAACAGAGCAAATCAAATTAAATCTGAAACGGGCGATGTAAAACAAAGTATCACCCTGTTTGACATTGATTATGCTATGATGTCTTATTTAGAAAATACGGTTTTACCACAATTAGATGATAATGGTAAAGCATTAAAGATTCCAGTTATATATGGTAATTCAGAAAGATGGAATGGTGCAAGAAGACAAGGAGTTTACAGAGACCAAAAAGGTAAATTACAATTACCTTTAATGATGATTAGAAGAAATACGATTTCAAAAGATGAAACAATGCCTCATTTAAGAAGAGGTGTTTATTATCAAACGATTTCAAAATATTCAAAAGATAATCGTTATGACCATTTTAGTATTTTAGGAAGCGCAGTAAAGCCTAAAAAAGAATTGTATAATATTTTAATGCCAGAGTTTGTAGATATAAATTACGAATGTATGGTTTGGACTGCGTATACCGAACAATTAAATGAAGTAATTGAAGCATTAAATTTTACAGGACAATATTGGGGAGATAAAGATAAATTTAAATTTAGAACACAAGTTACAGATTATAATGTAATAAATGAAGTAGGTGATGGTACTGAAAGAATTAATAGAGTAGAATTTAATTTAGTTACAAAAGCTTATTTACTTCCAGAAAAATTTGATGGGGAATCACCGATTAAAAAATCAATGTCAACTAAAAGAGTTGTATTTTCAACAGAAGTGGATGTTACAAGTGGTAGTGGAAGATTGGAAGGATTATTAACAACACCATCTCCGTATTATGATAATAAAGATTTAATAGATTTTTTATCATTAAACAATAGTTTATCAACTACCGGCGCAAATTTACTTACAATCAATAATATAAAATCTATAAAAACACCATCTACATTAAGTTCAGTAGTTACTGCAGGATTTACTTATAATGATGATTCTTATGATATAAAAGTTTATGTGAATGGTGTAAGATATTATTTTACTACACACTTTACAATCAATAATGTTACTTCAAATTCATTGGTAATAGATTTTTCATCAATGCCGTTTGTAGTAGATGGTGATGATGAAATTACCATAACAGGTAAATTTATTGATTTATAATGAAAAGAAGTTTATTAGACATAACTCAAAAAATGTTTAGAAAGCCTGGTAATGCAATTTTGACTCCAAAAAATTTATCAGATTCTACATATTGGATTTACGAAGCAACAGGTTGGAAATTTGTTGATATATTAAGAGAAGTAGAATATAGAAGTGAGCAAGATAGATTAAGAGTTTATATTAATACTCAAAATATAAGTGGAACAGATTATATTGTGGAGCAAGGAAATGAGGGATTATTAATCAAATTTATAAAAAATAATTTTGAATATCAATTAGATTCCCAAGATTTTATTGAAATAAAAGGAGATATAGAACAATATGCTTAAACAATTTAATTCAAATGCAAGAAAATTAAACAGAGTGATTCCTGCAAAAGTGAATCCGGAAAATCTTGTCAATTTGGATTTAACTGGTAGTTTGGAAAATATAGAATTACCAACTACAAATAAATTTAATTCAAATACAAAATCTAATCCGAATCCAATTAAATTAGTAAATAATAAAAATACTATAACAAATTTTCATACTGAGATATTACAAAATAGTGCAAGATATATTAGTAGAGGAATAGATTCATTTGATAATACTGGATTTGGAACACTTACAATCAATAGTGCTTCACTAGATTATGGAACAGAAGGTGCATCATCGGATAATTTTGAAGTATTAGTATATGGTTTACACATTCCAGGAGATTATCAAATTGTAGAATTAAATGGAAATGTAAATATAATATTAAATGCGGATTATATAGATTTCGATAATGTTACTATTAATGATATTTATATTATAGGTAAATTTAAATAAAAATGGGAATAGAATTTTCAAATGGATTTAGTATCCAAAAAAATAATAGTAATAATGGTGGAGGTGGTAATACTTCCGCAGCTCTTTGGTATGATGCATCAAATGTATCATCATATCCTGGCACCGGAACAACAATCTATAACGTAGGCACTGAAGGAAACGCATCGGGAACTACTGGTACATTAAGTGGAGTTGCATTCAATGGTGCAATTGCAAATGGTGTATTAGATTTCGATGGAGGAAGTGATAGAATAACATTCCCATCTTACAATTTCGGAAATCAAATTTCAGTAACGGCTTGGGTATATCCTAGAAATGAATATAGTATTAATACTCTATTAGCAAATGGTGTTGCAGGCTTATCATCAAATGGATTTAAATTAGCATGGAATTCCTTCCTTACCACTGATTTAAAAATG
>Ga0172367_10001090_pt1 | contig 40764 bp, 36 predicted proteins | sample Lak10m_FD_114542 | JGI IMG/M metagenome (GOLD analysis project Ga0172367, IMG submission 114542) | Freshwater microbial communities from Kabuno Bay, South-Kivu, Congo - kab_022012_10m | ecosystem: Environmental > Aquatic > Freshwater > Lake | place: Democratic Republic of the Congo: South-Kivu... | reverse complement strand
GGCTGGCACTTACAGGTCACTGACTGCCGGAGCGCGGCCGGATCAGTCCCGTAAAATTTACACATTGCCACTTTCAATCACATGCCAATGAGCTTGCCCGCGAGTCCCGCCACCAAAACCCTGCGACCCATTCCGCGCCTGATATTCGCCAGTCGCTGGCTGCAGTTGCCGCTGTATCTGGGCTTGATTGCTGCCCAGGCGGTCTATGTCTTTCATTTCTGGGTGGAACTGGTGCACCTGCTGGAAGCCGCCTTCGGCAGCCAAACAGCCCTGCAGGCGCTGATCGATGGCATCGGCTATCAGGTTGATACGCCCGTCACGCAGCTCAACGAGACCATCATCATGTTGGTGGTGCTGGCGCTGATCGACGTGGTCATGATCTCCAACCTGCTGATCATGGTGATCGTGGGCGGCTACGAAACCTTTGTGTCACGTTTGAACCTGGAAGGCCACCAGGATCAACCCGAATGGCTTGACCACGTCAATGCCTCGGTGCTCAAGGTCAAACTGGGAACGGCCATCATTGGCATCAGCTCGATTCACCTGCTCAAGACCTTCATCAATGCTGGCAATTACACCGACAAGGTGCTGATCGCCCAAACCGCCATTCACATCACGTTCCTGCTGTCAGCCATTGCCATCGCCTACACCGATCGCTTGATGGCACACGCCCCCGCCTCGTCGCATTGATCAGGCGCCGCCCTGGCCATGCGCCAGTGCCATCACCTGCTCGGATGGCAGCCCCTTGAGGTGATGGTCGCTCCAGACCTGGCGCCAGCGCCGCGCGCCTGGCAGACCATGGCGCAAACCCAGCAAGTGACGGCCGATAGTGGGCCAGGGCGTGCCAAAGCGCCTAGCCTGCTCGGCCATGTAGGCCACCATCCGCCGCTCGACGGATTCGCGCGTCAGGTCAGTTTGGCCAGCGTCGGCAAAAAACTGCGCGTCCCACTCGCCGAGCCACCAGGGGTTGTGATAGGCCTCGCGGCCCAGCATGACACCATCGACGTGCTGCAGGTGCTCCTCAATTTGCGCGCTTTGGGTAATGCCGCCATTGACGACGAATTCGAGCGAGGGAAAATCCTGCTTGAGTCGGTACACCCAGTCGTAGCGCAATGGCGGCACCTCGCGGTTGTCCTTGGGGCTCAGGCCTTGCAACCAGGCGTTGCGGGCATGTACGATGAAAGTGGCGCAACCAGCCAGGCTCAGCGTGCCGACAAAGTCGCGCACGAAGTCATAACGCTCGGTTTTGTCGATGCCAATGCGATGTTTGACCGTGACCGGGATCGACACCGCATCGCGCATGGCCTTCACGCCGTCGGCCACCAGGGTTGGCTCGCGCATCAAACAGGCGCCGAACGCGCCGCGCTGCACGCGCTCGCTCGGGCAACCGCAGTTCAAATTTACCTCACTGTAGCCCCAGGCCTGCGCCCAGCGCGCGCATTGGGCCAAGTCGGCGGGTTCACTGCCGCCCAGTTGCAGTGCCAGCGGCAACTCGGCCACGTTGTAGTCCAGATGCCGGGCCCGATCGCCATGGATCAAGGCGCCGGTGGTCACCATTTCGGTGTACAGCAGCGCGTGTCTTGACAACAGGCGGTGGAAATAGCGGCAGTGGCGATCCGTCCAGTCCAGCATCGGTGCAACGCAGATTTTGTGGCTGATCACGGAAATTTTCCAGGTGGGGTGAAAACGTGCGATTTTCCTCCTGCTTCGTGCGTGCCAGAGTGACCGCAAGAAGAAACACTTCCAAAAAACGGTTCTTGACCGCAATGGGATAATTTGCGCCATGACAATCACCATCAAAGACCCCGACGGCATTGCCGGCATGCGCGTTGCCGGACGCTTGGCCGCTGAGTTGCTGGACTATCTGGCCCAGTTCGTGAAACCTGGCGTCACCACCAACGAGCTCGACCGGCTCGCCGAAGACTACACCACGCAGGTGCTCGGCGCCATCTCGGCGCCGCTGAACTACGCGCCGGGTGGCCACAACCCCTACCCCAAATCGATCTGCACCTCGATCAACCACCAGGTCTGCCACGGCATTCCCAACGACAAACCGCTCAAGAAAGGTGACATCGTCAATATCGATGTCACGGTCATCAAGAATGGCTGGCATGGTGACTCCAGCCGCATGTACTTGGTGGGCGACGTGTCCATTGCGGCCAGGCGCCTGTGCCGACTCACCTATGAAGCCATGTGGAAAGGCATCATGCAGGTGCGCGACGGCGCCTACCTGGGCGACATTGGCCATGCCATCCAGACCTTTGCCGAAGGCCACGGCCTGAGCGTGGTGCGCGAGTATTGCGGTCACGGCATTGGTCAAAATTTTCACGAGGATCCTCAGGTGCTGCACTACGGCAAGCCGGGCACGCTGGAGCAGCTCAAGGCCGGCATGACCATCACCATCGAGCCCATGCTCAACATCGGGCGCAAGGACATCAAGGAACTCGGCGACGGCTGGACCATCGTCACCAAAGACCATTCGCTGTCGGCCCAATGGGAGCACACGGTGCTGGTGACACCCACCGGCTATGAGGTGTTGACCCTGTCTGCCGCCAGCCCGGCCATCCCCGAGTTTGTCAAACCGGCAACGCCTTCAGTCGCCCTGGCGGACGCCTGATCAGCGAATTTTCTGGAGCTTCGATGACCGAACTGAAAACACTGCGCGAGGTTTTTCGTGCCAAGAAAACGGCGCTGTTTCAGTCATTGGCAGATGGCAGTAGCGCACGCGGTGTTGCAACGATCCTGGGCAAGCTGTCCGCCCTGGCCGATCAAACCCTGAGAACCCTGTGGCAGCGCGCCGGCTTAAGGCAAGACCTGGCGCTGGCAGCGGTGGGTGGCTTTGGCCGGGGCGAGTTGTTTCCCCATTCAGACATCGATGTGCTGGTGCTGCTGCCCGATGGCATCGAGCTGGAACAAGACGCCGAATTGAAAACCCGTATCGAGGGCTTCATCGGCAGTTGCTGGGACGCCGGGCTTGAGATAGGTTCCAGCGTGCGCTCGGTGGCCGAGTGCCTGAGCGAGGCCGCCAAGGATGTCACGGTGCAAACGGCACTGCTGGAGTCGCGCCTGATCACTGGCAGTGCCGCGACCTATGATGCATTCAAGCGCCAGTTTTTAGACGCCATCGACCCGCAGGCCTTCTTTATTGCCAAAACCCTGGAGCTGCACCAGCGCCACGCCAAGTTCGACAACTCGCCTTACGCGCTGGAGCCCAACTGCAAGGAGTCGCCCGGCGGACTGCGAGATTTGCAGATGATTTTGTGGGTTGCCAAAGCCGCTGGACTCGGCAACAACTGGAACGAGCTGGCCCAAAATGGTCTGGCCACCGCTTTTGAAGTCGAACAGATCAAGCGCAACGAGGCTTTGCTGTGGCTGATCCGCACCCGGCTGCATCTGATTGCCAAACGCCGCGAAGACCGGCTGATTTTCGACATGCAAAATGCCGTCGCCCGCGCATTTGGCTTTGAGGCCCCGGATGCCGCGCTGGACAAGCGTGCCGTCGTGCGTCCCAGTGAAGCACTCATGAAACGCTACTACTGGGCCGCCAAGGCGGTGACTCAGCTCAACCAGATCCTGCTGCTCAACATCGAGGAGCGCCTGAGCCCCAGCACCCACGAGCCGCGACCCATCAACGCCCGCTTTTCCGACAAGGCCGGCATGCTCGAGGTGGTCAGCGACGATCTGTTTTGGCGCGAACCTCACGCCATCCTGGAAACTTTCCTGGTGTTCCAGACGGCCTGCATGAATGGCTTGTCGGCGCGCACGCTGCGCGCCCTCTACAACGCCCGCGAGCTGATGAACGGCGCCTTCCGCAAGGACCCGGTCAACCGTGCCACTTTCATGCAGATCCTGCAGCAGAGCAGCGGCATCACCCACGCCATGCGACTGATGAACCAGACCTCGGTGCTGGGGCGCTACCTGTGGGCGTTTCGTCGCATCGTCGGGCAGATGCAGCACGACCTGTTTCATGTCTATACGGTGGACCAGCATGTGCTGATGGTGCTGCGCAATGTGCGACGCTTCTTCATCGTCGAGCATGCCCACGAATACCCGTTTTGCTCGCAACTGGCCAGCGGCTGGGACAAGCCCTGGGTTTTGTATGTGGCGGCGCTGTTTCACGACATCGCCAAAGGTCGCGGTGGCGACCACTCGCAGCTGGGCGAAATCGAGACGCTGCGCTTTTGCAAGCAGCACGGGGTAAGCCGGGAAGACACCGAACTCATTACCTTTGTGGTGCGCGAGCACCTCACCATGAGCCGCGTGGCGCAGAAATCCGACCTCAGCGACCCCGATGTGATTGCCGCTTTTGCCAAACGCGTGGGCGACGAGCGCCACCTGACCGCGCTTTACCTGTTCACCGTGGCTGACATTCGTGGCACCTCGCCCAAGGTGTGGAACGCCTGGAAAGGCAAGCTGCTCGAAGACCTCTATCGCCTGAGCCTGCGCGTGCTCGGGGGCCACGCGCCCGACCCGCACGTGGAGGTCGAGACCCGCAAGCGCGAGGCCCTGATCCAGCTGGCCCTGCACGCCCAGCCGTTCGAGGGACACAAAGCGTTGTGGGACACCGTGGATGTGGGCTATTTCATGCGCCACGACGCCTCCGACATTGCCTGGCACACGCGTCAGCTTTCGCGCTACGTCAATTCAGGCAAGTCGATCGTGCGGGCCCGCTTGTCGCCGCTCGGCGAGGGTCTGCAGGTGCTGGTTTACACCCCCGACCAGCCTGACCTGTTTGCCCGCATTTGCGGCTATTTTGAACACCGGGGCTTCAGCATTCTGGACGCCCGCGTGCATACCGCCTACAACCACTATGCGCTCGACACTTTCCAGGTCACGGCCGAGACCATGCCCGAGCTCTACCATGAACTCACCAGCATGGTGGAGGCCGAACTGGCTCAGGCCATCCTGCAAAAAGACCCGCTGCCGCCTCCCGGCAAGGGGCGAGTGTCGCGGCGCGTCAGAAGCTTTCCCGTCACGCCGCGCGTCAGCCTGCAGCCCGACGAAAAAGGTCAGTGCTGGCTGCTCAACATCTCGGCCAGTGACCGGGTCGGCCTGCTCTATTCGGTGGCCCGCGTTCTGGCCCGCCACAAGGTGAATGTGCAGCTCGCCAAGATCAACACGCTGGGTGAGCGCGTGGATGACACCTTTCTGGTGGACGGCCCCGAGCTCCAGGAAAACAAGGCCCAGATCGCCATCGAAACCGAACTGCTGGAAGCGTTGGCATAGAACTTGTCGGCAAATAACCCGGGGCTGTGCGAATGAATTGTCGGGATGTGTTACTCCGTCATCCCACGGCGCTGTGCCAGCGCGCAGTCAAGACACTTGCGCAAGCGCCGCGACCGCCGCAATGAAGTCCTAGCAAGCTTGCGCGGAATGCAGGACTTGAGGGCGGCTTTGTTGATTGACGGATTGGTGTGGGAAAACGTCACACCGGTGCAACGGGTTGCACGGTCAGCTTGAAGCCCATGGCGCGCATTACCTTGAACAGGGTATCGGTGCTGGGTACCCGCTCACCGGAAAGGCTTTTGTATAGGCTTTCACGCGACAGGCCAGTGTCTTTGGCCAGTTTCGCTATACCGCGCACTTTGGCGATGTCGCCCAGCGCGGCGGCCAGCTCGGCGGGGTCGCCGTCTTCGAGTACCTGGCTCAGGTATTCGGTGATGTCGGCCTCGGTCTGGAGGTAGTTGGCCACGTCGAATGGCCGGGTTTTGATCTTGCTCATGGCAGCTCCTTGGCCAGTTGTTTGGCCCGTTGAATGTCGCGGGCTTGGCTTGATTTGTCGCCCCCGCCCAGCATGATGACCAGTGCGCCTGCGCGCTCTACGTAGTACAGCCGCCAGCCAGGGCCAAAGAATTCACGCATCTCCATCACGCCTTCACCCACCGGGCTGATGTCACCCAGGTTGCCACGGCGTGCCTTGTTCAGTCTGCGTGCCAGCCGGATGCGGGTAGCGCGGTCTTTCAAGCCATGCAGCCAATGGCTGAATTCGTCGGTTTCGATGACGGTGTACATGGCGTTCAATTGTAGTCAACTGGCTACAAACATGCAGGCTTGTAAAGACTTTCAGCACTGAAGACCAGAGGGCAGCTCTGGTTTTATTGCAAGCGGGCCTTTTGAGCGGCATGCACGGTGCTCAGCTCCGCCGCCTGAATGTCCCAAACATCGACCTCAGTCTCCAGATAGCTCATGGCTGAAAAGTCGGTGGTGCGGATCACCTTGGTGGCTGGCTGAGGAACGTTGGGCTGGCCGGTTTGCACGGGTTTGGCTGTATTGCCAAGAAGCCGGCGCAGATCGCAGCGTCGTAGCGGTCACGCCGACCTACGGTAAGTCTGGAAACAGCACCGAGGTGAAGCCGAATTGCGAAAAGTCGCGTACCCGCATCGGGTACAGCTTGCCGATCAGGTGGTCGCATTCGTGCTGCACCACGCGGGCGTGAAAACTTGTCACGGTGCGCTCGATGGTGTCGCCGTATTGGTCAAAACCGGTGTAGCGAATCTGCTCGAAACGTGGCACCTTGCCGCGCAGGCCGGGCACCGACAGGCAGCCTTCCCAGTCTTCGGTCTGCGCGCTTGAAAGCGGCGTGATGACCGGGTTGATCAGCACCGTGCGCGGCACCACCGGCGCCTGCGGATAGCGCGGGTTGACGCTGTCGGTGCCAAAAATCACCAGCTGCAGGTTGACGCCAATCTGCGGCGCGGCCAGCCCGGCGCCATCGGCCGCGCGCATGGTGTCCAGGAGGTCGGTGACCAGCAGATGGAGTTCATCGGTGTCAAAGGCGGTCACGGGCTGGGCCACGCGCAGCAGGCGCGGGTCGCCCATTTTCAGAATCTCACGCACCGCCATCGAGCATCTCCCTCAAGCGGCTTTCGTCGATCACCGCAACGCCCAACGCTTGCGCCTTGTCGAGCTTGCTGCCGGCCTCGAGCCCGGCCACCACAAAGCTGGTTTTTTTGCTGACCGAGCCCGCGACCTTGCCGCCGGCCGCCTCGATCAGGGCTTTGGCCTCTTCGCGTGCCAGGCTTGGCAGCGTGCCGGTGAGTACGAAGGTCTGGCCGCTCAGGGGCTGCGCTGCCACCGGCGCGGGCTCGCCCTCGGGCCAGGTGACGCCGCAGGCGCGTAATTGTTCGACCACCTCGCGGTTATGCGCTTGATCAAAGAAAGTCCGAATGCTCCTGGCCACGATCGGGCCCACATCGGCCACCGCCAGCAATTCCGCCTCGCTGGCGTCCATGATGGCGTCGAGCTTGCCGAATTGCCTGGCCAGCGCCTTGGCTGTGGCTTCGCCCACATGGCGTATGCCCAGGCCAAACAGGAAGCGCGGCAAGGTGGTTTGCTTGGACCTTTCCAGCGCGTCGAGAATGTTCTGTGCCGACTTGTCGGCCATGCGCGCCAGATTGGCCAGCGCCGTGATGCCCAGCCGGTACAAGTCCGGCAGCGTGTTGATGATGCCGGCATCGACCAGCTGATCGACCAGCTTGTCGCCCAGTCCTTCGATCTCGACGGCGCGGCGCTGGGCAAAATGCAAGATGGACTGCTTGCGCTGTGCGCTGCAAAACAGGCCGGCTGTACAGCGGTAGTCGGCCTCGCCCTCCTCGCGCACCGCAGCGCTGCCGCACACCGGGCACTGGCGCGGCATGGTGAAGATGGCCGGCTCACCCACGCGTTTGTCTGGCAGCACACTCACCACTTCGGGTATCACGTCCCCGGCGCGGCGCACGATCACCGTGTCGCCCACACGCACGTCCTTGCGGCGCGCTTCGTCTTCGTTGTGCAGTGTGGCGTTGGTCACGGTGACACCACCGACAAACACCGGCGCCAGCTTGGCCACCGGCGTCAACTTGCCGGTGCGGCCCACCTGCACGTCGATGGCCAGCACGGTGGTGAGCATTTCCTGTGCCGGAAACTTGTGCGCCACCGCCCAGCGCGGCTCACGCGTGACAAAACCCAGCTGGCGCTGCAGCGCCAGGCTGTTGACCTTGTAGACCACGCCATCGATGTCAAAACCGAGGGTATCGCGCTGCGCGCCCATCGACACGTAATAAGCCACCAACTCGGACGCACCTTGCGCCAGTTTGACCAAGCTCGATACCGGAAACCCCCACAACTTCAAGGTCTGCAGCAAGTCAGAATGCGTCTGCCAGACCGGACCACCAGTGTCTGGCTCTGTGACCTCGCCCACGCCGTAGGCAAAAAAACTCAATGGGCGCTGCGCGGCAATGGCCGGATCGAGCTGGCGCACGGCCCCGGCGGCGGCGTTGCGCGGATTGACAAAGGTGCGCTCGCCGCGCTCACCAGCGGCAATGCGCTGGCGCTGGCGTTCATTGAGCGCCTCGAAGTCGTCGCGGCGCATGTAGACCTCGCCGCGCACTTCCAGCACAGGCGGTGCGTCAGCCGGCAGGCGCAGCGGAATCTGACCGATGGTGCGGATGTTCTGCGTGACATCTTCGCCCACCTCGCCATCGCCACGCGTGGCGGCCTGGACCAGCACGCCGTGTTCATAGCGCAGGTTCATCGCCAGGCCGTCGAACTTGGGCTCGGCGACGTATTCAACCGCTGGTTCGGCATTGCTCAGTCCGAGTTCACGGCGAATGCGGGAGTCAAAATTCTCTGCGCCACTGGCCTCGGTATCGGTTTCGGTGCGAATGCTCAGCATCGGCACGGCATGGCGCACCTGGGCAAACTGTTCCAGCGGCTTGCCGCCCACGCGCTGGGTTGGCGAGTCTGGCGTGATCAGTTCGGGGTAGCGCGCTTCGAGCGCCTGCAACTCGCGAAACAGCCGGTCGTATTCGGCATCTGGCAAGGTGGGCGCGTCCAGCACGTAATAGCGGTGCGCGTGCTCATGCAGCGTGCGGCGCAATTGCGCCATCGCGATGGCCGGGTCAGGCTCGGGCGCGAACAGATCGGGCGTGGTCATGCGCCGGGACCTTCAGGAAAAAAGCCGTCTTGCCAGCGGCGAGCCGGCTGCGAGTTCGTGCTGCTCCAGAATGTCGTACAACTGCTCCAGTTCGGCAGCGATCACCGTCATGGCGTCTGGCGACAAGGCTGCGCCCTGGTCGTCGGTGACCACACCATCCATATCGCGGGCCAACGCATCGGCCACGGCACGCATGCGCTCGAACGGTTTTTCGCTGCGGTCAACTTGCGCCACATCCAGTCCCAGCGTGATCTGGCGCAGGGCGGATTGCGTCGGGTCGTCAGCCAGGGCCGCCAGGGCATCGAAGCTCAGGCTCACCACCGGCGGCAAGCCGGCCGTGGCGGCAGGTATCACTAGGCGCCCGGCCAGCGAGCCCATGACAAAGCCGTGTCGCGCAGCCGTTTGCTGGATGTAGCTCGGGCTCCAGGCCACCCGGCGCGCCTGCACCAGCAGCACCAGTTGCGCGTCGTGGCCGCTGGCAAACTGGTCGAGTTCGCGGGCCCGGTTGACCTCGCTGCGCATGGCGGGCAGGTCGGGGGCGCCGTTGATGGCATCGCAAAAGCCTTGCGTCTTCATTGCAAATTCGGAAAACTCGATGTCATTGAGCGCACCGGAACGGTTGGCCAGTTGCACGCCGGCCTGCAACTGGCTGTAGCTTTGCCCCGCCAAGGGCGGCTCCCAGCGTTGCGTGGCGGTATTGAGCCCCTCGATGCTGAACAGCTTGCTGCCGACACGGCGTGTGGCTGGCAGCGCCGCCAGCACCGCTTCGCCCGATACGGGCGTTTCAAGCGCAATCGGGGCAATGGCATCGATCAAGGCATCGAGGCCCGGTTTTTTCTCGGGGACCGGGCCCGCCGTGGTATCGCCCGCAAGTGGAAACTCGTTCAAATGCGGCTCGATGCGCCCTGCCTCCTGCTCCAGGATGCGTGGCCCGGTCGGCTCCGCCTGGCGCGGCCGGCTTTTGCGCGCCAGCCAGGCGTAATAGCCCGCCATGGCGACAAGAAGCAAGACGCCCAACAGCAACAGACCCATTTGCAAAGACATGATTCTGGATTCCTCAGTTGGACGCGCCCGAGTGGGCTGCTGGTGGCGTGTCTGGGTAGGTCAAGTGCCGCAGATTCAAATGGGCCTGCGCCCATTTGAACGGCACGAGCGAGCCCTGACTCCGGCCGGGCTGCGCCCTGCAAGGGCGACAACGCTGCGGGCTAGTGCCCGCAAGGAGAAGCAACGACCCCAGGCACGTTGCCGGCGGCGCAATCGGGCACGTAGCGCTTTCACCCAAAAGGTGAACCCGATCGAAGTCACATTTTCTAATCATTTCATGCCTTATCGAAGTTTTCAAGCGATCAACTGAGGAAACCAGAATCACGCCTCTCCCCATTCGGACATCGACAGGGCGGCTTCCATGTCGACCGCCACAATGCGCGATACGCCTTGCTCCTGCATGGTCACCCCGATCAGTTGTTTGGCCATTTCCATGGCAATCTTGTTGTGGCTGATGAACAGGAACTGGGTGTCCTTGCTCATGCTCGCAACCAGTTTGGCATAGCGTTCGGTGTTGGCATCATCGAGCGGCGCATCGACCTCGTCAAGCAGGCAAAAAGGCGCCGGGTTGAGCTGGAAGATGGCAAACACCAGCGCAATCGCGGTGAGCGCTTTTTCGCCACCGGAGAGCAGGTGGATGGTCTGGTTTTTCTTGCCTGGCGGCTGCGCCACCACCTGCACGCCGGAGTCGAGAATCTCGTCACCAGTGATCACCAGGCGGGCATTACCACCGCCGAACAACTCCGGGAACATCTTGCCAAAATGTCCGTTCACTTTGTCAAACGTGTCTGACAGCAGCTCGCGGGTTTCAGCGTCGATCTTCCTGATGGCGTCTTCGAGCGTGGTCATGGCCTCGACCAGGTCGGCCGATTGCGCGTCCAGGAACTGCTTGCGCTCGCGCGCTGCAGCCAACTCGTCAAGCGCTGCCAGATTGACCGCACCGAGTGCCGCAATGTCGCGGTTGACGCGGTCGATTTCGCCCTGCAAACCCGCCAGGCGCACCTGGTCCTGAGTGATGGACAGGGCCACGGCGTCGAGGTCGGCCTGGGCGTCGCTCAAGAGCTGGCTGTACTGCTCAAAACCGATGCGCGATGCTTGCTCCTTGAGCTGGAATTCGGTGATGCGCGTGCGCAGCGGATCGAGCTCGCGCTCGAGCTGCAAACGGCGCTCGTCACTGGCGCGCAGCTTGGCGCTCAGGTCGTCGTACTGGCTGCGCCGGGCGGCCAATTCCTGCTCGCGCTCCATCTTGAGCGCGAGCGCCTGCTGCAGGCCGCCCTGGGCGGCAGCGTCGTTCAGGTGGGTTAACTCATCCTCGGCGCGCTGGCTCTCAGCAGCCACCGATGCAGCCTGCGCCGTCGCCGTTTCAATGGCGCGCGCCAACTCGGCCTTGCGCGCTTGCAGACTGCGCAAGCCAAAACTGGCCTCCTGCGCCTGGCGCTCCAGGCCGCGTTGCTGCTCCCGGTTCGCGCCCAATTTGCGCTCGGCGTCAATTACCCGGTCATCGAGCTCGGCATGGCGCTGTTGGGCGTCGGCGAGCTGCATGTCAAGCTCCTCGAAGCGGGCCTCGGCCAGCACGCGGCGCTCTTGCAGTTCATCGAGCTGGCCTTCCACCTCATTCAAGTCGTTGGCAATCTGGGCGCTGCGACTGCGTGCCTGATCCAACTGCTGGCTCAATTGCAGGGTTTGCACCTGCAGACCATGCACGTTTTGCTGCGCATCGGCCGCCTCCTTGCGCGCGCTCAGCAGGCGCTGCGCCGCATCGGCATAGGCGGCCTCCGCACGCACCAGCGCGGAGCGGGCTTCGTCACTGATCAGCGCTTGCGCGCGCAGCTCCTTCTCGAGGTTTTCTATCTCTTGGGCACGCGCCAGCAAGCCAGCCTGCTCTGAGTCCGGCGCGTAAAAGCTGACGCTGAAACGGCCGACGGCATGACCGGCCCTGACATAAATGAGCTCACCGGCCTGCAATTTGTCGCGCATGGCCAGCGCGTCTTCGAGGCTATTGGCGGTAAAGCAGCCCTGCAACCAGTCTTCGAGCACCGCCTGCTGGCCTGCATCATGCAGTCGCAACAGGTCCGACAGGCGTGGCAAGGCAGCACCGATCGAGCTTTGGGCGCTGGGTGGCGGGTTGTAAAACGCCAGCTTGGCCGGTGGTGCGTCCTGCGCAAAGGCGCGCACCAGTTCGAGCCTGCTCACTTCGAGCGCACCCAGGCGCTCACGCAGAGCGCCCTCCAGCGCATTTTCCCAGCCCTGCTCGATGTGCAGGCGGCTCCACAAACCCTGCAAATGGTCGAGCCCGTGCTTGTGCAGCCAGGGTTGCAGTTTGCCGTCGGTCCTGACCCTGTCCTGCAGCGACTTGAGGGCCTCCAGTCGGGCCGAGAGTTCGGCCAACTGGGCCGACTCCTGGTTGGCCATCTGCTGCTGGGCGCGGCGCTGCTCATCGAGTTCTGGCGCGCCTGCCGTCAATTCCTCCAGGCGCGCCTGCGTCACATCCAGCTCCGCCAGCGCTTGCGCCAGCTGGTCTTGCTGCTGCGCCAATTGGCACTCGTCGGGGGCCACCAGGCTGTTGCGGTCGGCCAGCAGGCGCTCACGCCGCACGCCCAGTTGGCGTGCCTGGTCTTCCACGGCGCGTTGTTCGGCGGCGAGCACGCCAATCTGTTGCTGCACCTGGGTCACGCTGGCGCGCTGCGCATTGGCGTCGTTCTGGGCCTGACGCAAGGCATCCTCCAGCAAGGGCAGATGTTGCGCCTGCTCGTCCAGCTGTGCTGTCAGCAAGGCGTTTTTCTCTTCGCCCGTCAGTTCAAGCCCGGCCAGGTCTTCGAGCGCCGTTTCGGCGTCGTGGCGGCGCGTGGCCCACTCCGTGGTTTGTTCCTGCAGCGTGCTCAGACGCTGCTCCACGCGCTGGCGGCTCTCCAGCACAAAGCGGATTTCTGCTTCCAGCCGGCCGACCTCGGCGCTGGCTTGGTACAACTTGCCCTGCGCCTGGTTGACCTGGTCGCCGGCGGCGTAATGCGCCTGGCGCACGGTTTCCAGCTCGGATTCGATGTGGCGCACATCGGCCAGCCGGGCCTCCAGCGCATTCACCGCGGCGAGTCCTTCGGCCTGGATGCGCTCCTGCTCGACCCGTGATTCGGCACGTTTCAAAAACCAGAGCTGGTGCTGCTTGCGCGTGGCCGATGCGGTCAGCGCGTTGAATTTTTTCGCCACCTCGGCCTGCTTTTCGAGTTTGTCAAGGTTGGCGTTGAGCTCGCGCAGAATGTCTTCGACGCGGGTCAGGTTCTCACGTGTGTCGCCCAGCCGGTTTTCGGTTTCGCGGCGGCGCTCCTTGTACTTGGACACGCCGGCCGCTTCTTCCAGGAACAGCCGCAGCTCCTCGGGCTTGCTCTCGATGATGCGGCTGATGGTGCCCTGGCCGATGATGGCGTAAGCGCGCGGCCCAAGCCCGGTGCCCAGGAACACATCCTGCACATCGCGGCGGCGCACCACCTGGTTGTTGATCAGGTAGCTGCTGTTGCCGTCGCGCGTGAGCACGCGCTTGACGGCGATCTCGCCAAACTGGTTCCACTGGCCACCGGCGCGGTGGTCGTCGTTGTCGAACACCAGCTCGACGCTGGCGCGGCTGGCCGGCTTGCGCGTGGTGGTGCCGTTGAAGATCACGTCCTGCATCGACTCGCCGCGCAATTCCGACGCCTTGCTCTCACCCAGCACCCAGCGCACCGCGTCCATGATGTTGGATTTGCCACAGCCGTTGGGCCCGACCACGCCGACCAGTTGCCCGGGCAACAGGAAATTGGTGGGCTCGGCAAACGACTTGAAGCCTGATAACTTGATGGAATTGAGACGCACGGAAATCGGTGAAGACAGCGGGGAAAAAGGCAAACGGCCAAAACGATGGTCGCCATGAAACGAACCGTCATGATACCTTGACGTGAACACCGTCAATCAGCGGCGAAGCGCTATTTATATGCCTTCATAGAATATGATCATCATTTAAATGTAGTTTGAAATATATGGGTTGACCCGTACAGTCCGCACCCATGTATGACATTGCTTTCATTTTTGCCGGCTTTTTTGTCGGGATCGTGGTCGGCCTGACCGGTGTCGGTGGCGGCTCGCTGATGACGTCGATCCTGATTTTCGTCTTCGGCGTCAAGCCCTACCTGGCAGTCGGCACCGACCTGCTGTTTGCCGCCTTCACCAAAATGGGCGGCACCGTCAAGATGGCGCGCTCCGGCCTGGTGCCCTGGCGCGTGGTGCTGCACCTGAGCGCAGGCAGTATTCCTGCGGCGCTCATCACGCTGTGGGTGCTCAAGACGGTGGGCCCGGCCGATACTGCGGTTCAGCATCTGATGACCTCGATCCTGGGCGTCGCCCTGCTGCTCACCGCTGCCGCCACGCTGTACAAGGCACTGCGCGGCAAGGCCGCCCCGGCGCGCATCGCCGCTGGCCACGAGGCACTTGCCACCACGCCGCGCCACTGGAGCCTGCCGCTGCTACTGGGCGCGCTGATCGGCACACTGGTGTCGCTGACTTCGGTGGGCGCCGGCGCCATCGGCGTGACCGCGCTGATGCTGCTCTACCCCATGCTGCCGCTGCCGCGCATCGTGGCCGCCGACATTGCCTACGCCGTGCCGCTGACGCTGGTGGCCGGTGCCGGCCATGCCGCGCTGGGCTCGGTGGACTGGTCGATGCTGAGCCTGCTGCTGGCCGGGTCGTTGCCCGGCATCTGGTTCGGTTCGCATTTCATCACCCGCGTGCCAGAGCGCGTGATCCGCGCGCTGCTGTCGCTGCTGCTGGCTTATGCCGGCACCAAGTTGATCGCCATCTAAGGCCTTTCACTGAATTCTTTTCACCCGGACCGAAACCATGTACCACTACACCGACTTCGACCGCCAGTTCGTCCGTCAGCGCGCCGCCCAGTACCGCGACCAGCTCGAGCGCCATCTGCGCGGCGAGCTCAAGGACGATGAATTTCGCCCGCTGCGCCTGCAAAACGGCTGGTATGTGCAGCGCTACGCCCCCATGCTGCGTGTGGCCGTCCCTTACGGCGAGCTGGCCAGCGGTCAACTGCGCGTGCTGGCCCGCATCGCCCGCGAGTACGACCAGCCCAGCGCCGCCGTTTACCAGCGCGCCAGCAAAGCCCAGGCCGAACTCGGCACGCCGCACCTGCCGGTGGGCTACGGCCACTTCAGCACCCGACAGAACGTGCAGTTCAACTGGATTCCATTGGATAAAAGCGCCGACGTGATGGACCTGCTGGCCACGGTCGACCTGCACGGCATCCAGACCAGCGGCAATTGCATCCGCAACATCACCAGCGACGCGCTGGCCGGCATTGCACCCGACGAGCTCATCGACCCCCGTCCCTACGCCGAGATCATGCGCCAGTGGAGCACCCTGCACCCGGAGTTTGCTTTTCTGCCGCGCAAATTCAAGATCGCCATCAGCGGGGCTCTGGAAGACCGCGCCGCCACCGCCTGGCACGACGTGGGCCTGCACCTGCGCCGCAACGCGCAGGGCCAGGTCGGCTTCAAGGTGCTGGTCGGCGGCGGCATGGGCCGCACCCCGATGATCGCCAGCACGCTGCGCGAGTTTTTGCCCTGGAACCAGATCCTCAATTACCTCGAGGCCGTGGTGCGGGTCTATAACCGTTTTGGCCGCCGCGACAACCTGTACAAGGCGCGCATCAAGATTCTGGTGAAGGCCGAGGGCCAGCGTTTTGTCGACGAAGTCGAAGCCGAATTCGAGAGCATCCTTGAGCATGACGGTGCTGCGCACGCCATTCCCCAGGCCGAGCTCGAGCGGGTCGCTGCCCATTTCCAGCCGCCTGCCTTTCCATCAGCTTCTGCCGCTGACGGCCAAGCCGCTGCCTTGAAACTGGCGCCCAAGGACGCTGCTGACTACCAGCGCTGGCTCAAGCAAAACGTGCGCGCCCACAAGAACCCGGCGCTGCGTGCGGTCACGTTGTCGTTCAAGCGCCTGGGCCATGCGCCGGGCGACGCCAGCGCCGACCAGCTCGACGCCGCCGCCGACCTGGCCGATGCGTTCAGTGGCGGTGAAGTGCGTGTGACCCACGAGCAAAACCTGCTGCTGCCCTGGGTGGCCGAGCACGACCTGCCCGCGCTTTGGCAAGCGGCGCGTCGCTTGGGCGTGGCCAAGGCCAACATCGGCTTGCTCACCGACATGATCACCTGCCCCGGCGGCGACCTGTGCGCGCTGGCCAGTGCGCGCTCGCTGCCGCTGGCCGCCGCCATCACCGAGCGCTACCAGGACCTCGACGAACTGTTCGACATCGGCCCGATCGACCTGCACATCAGCGGTTGCATGAACTCCTGCGGCCACCACCACACCGGCCACATTGGCGTGCTTGGCGTGGACAAGGACGGCCGTGAGTGGTACCAGGTCTCGCTTGGCGGCTCCGACGGCAGCACGCTCAGTGGTGCCGCCGTGCCAGGCAAGGTGATCGGCCCGGCGTTTGCGGCGAGCGAGGTGACCGACGTGGTGGAAGCGCTGATCGACAGCTACCGCGTGTACCGCAAGGCGGGTGAAACCTTCATCGATTGTGTGCGCCGCGTCGGCATGGATCCCTTCAGGCTGGCCGCCAACGGGGTGCGCCAGCTCACCCGCAATGCCAGCCAGGCGCTGGATGCCCAGCTGGCCACTGCGGATGCCGATTCAAACCAAACCATTGGAACATCATGACAAACACGCTTAAATTGATAGCTTCCCACGACACTTCCTCCGGCGCCAAAAGCCAGAACATTGTTGAACTTTCCAATCACGCCGACCCTGCCACGCTGTCGCTGCAAGGCGTTGAACAGATCAGGCTGAACTTTCCCAAATTCACCGACGGTCGCGCCTTCAGTCAGGCCTACTTGTTGCGCCGCCGTCTGGGCTTCAAGGGCGACTTGTGTGCCACCGGCGATGTGCTGGTAGACCAACTGCTGCAAATGAAGCGCTGCGGTTTCAGCTCGGCGGTGCTGCGCGCCGACCAGAGCATGGACCACGCGCAACGCCAACTGGGCCACTTCGCCCGCTATTTCCAAGGCGACGCCACGAACCCACAACCCCTGTTTACATCTGAAGGAGCCTCCGCATGAATGCCATCGACCTGAACGCCCGCGCCTCAGCCAACTTTGCCCAAAAGCTGGCTGAAACCCGCACCCTGCTACAACAAGCCGCGCTGGACTACGCGCCAGCCGCCCCCGGTGAGGCGCCACGTATCACACTGGCTTGCAGCCTGGGCGCTGAAGACATGGTGCTGGTCCACCTGATCAACAGCCTGCAACTCGACATCGGCATTTTCGTGCTCGAAACCGGCCGGTTGCACGCCGAGACGCTGGCACTGCTGGAGCGCCTGAAAGCCACGTCGCGCGTGCCAGTGCAGGTTTACACGCCAGCCAACGAAGCGGTGATCCAGTTCGTGAAGCGTGAAGGCGAAGGGGCCATGTACCGCAGCATCGCGCTGCGCAAAAGCTGCTGCAATATTCGCAAGATGGAGCCGCTGGGCCGCGCGCTGGCCGGCAAGGCCGCCTGGGTCACCGGGCTGCGCCGTGAGCAATCGGGTGCGCGCGCCGAAGTGCCGTTGATCGACACCTCGGATGCCAGCCGAGTCAAGTTCAACCCGCTGAGCCATTGGACCTGGGGCGATGTGTGGTTCTACATTTCGGAAAACAAGGTTGACTACAACCCGCTGCATGACCAGTCTTATCCCAGCATCGGCTGCGCACCGTGCACCCGCGCCATCAGCGCCGGCGAAGACTTTCGCGCTGGCCGCTGGTGGTGGGAGGACGAAGCCGCCAAAGAGTGCGGTTTGCACGTCGTCCAAGGCAGCCATGGCGTCAAGACCAATCCAGTCACCGAACCAGAATTGGCCACCGCATGAACGCACGAATTGATTACAGGCTGTTCCAGCAGGAAGACAAGCGCCATCCTGACCACTTGAGCAACGCGCACCTGGACGCGCTGGAGGAAGAAACCATCTTCATCCTGCGCGAAGTGGCCGCCGCCTTCGATCGCCCCACCCTGCTGTTCTCTGGCGGCAAGGACTCGCTGGTGATGCTTAAGTGCGCCGAAAAAGCCTTTGGCACACCAAGCACTGGCGGCCGGATTCCGTACCCGTTGCTGATGATCGACACCGGCCACAACTTTCCCGAAGTCACCGACTTTCGGGACCAGCGTGCCCGCGAGCTGGGTGCCAAGCTGATCGTGCGTAGCGTCGAAGACTCGATGGCGCGCGGCAGCGTGCGCCTGGCGCACCCGGGTGAGTCGCGCAACGTGCACCAGTCGATCACGCTGCTCGAAGCCATTGAAGAATTCCGCTTCGACGCACTGATTGGCGGTGCGCGCCGCGACGAGGAAAAAGCCCGCGCCAAGGAACGCATCTTCAGCCACCGCGACGGCTTTGGCCAGTGGCAACCCAAGGACCAGCGGCCCGAGTTGTGGACACTGTTCAACACCAAACTGCAACCCGGCGAACACTTCCGCGTGTTCCCGATCAGCAACTGGACCGAGCTCGATGTGTGGCAGTACATCGAGCGCGAGCACATCGAGCTGCCCTCGCTTTACTACACGCACAAGCGCGAGGTGGTGGAACGCAAGGGCTTGCTGGTGCCGGTGACCGACCTGACACCCCTGAAACCTGGTGAAGTGGCTGAAGTGCGCGACGTGCGTTTTCGCACCGTGGGCGACATCACCTGCACCTGCCCGGTGCCAAGCCTGGCCGCCACGCCCGAGCAGATCGTGCTGGAAACGCTGGCGGCCGACGTGAGCGAGCGCGGTGCCACCCGCATGGATGACAAGACCTCCGAGGCGTCGATGGAGAAGCGCAAGAAAGACGGATATTTCTGATGAACACAATTGATTTGACAGCGTCTCAAGCCAGTGCGACCACGGATGAGGCCCGGTACGACACCCGCTCAGCCCTCAGATTCATCACTTGCGGCAGCGTCGATGACGGCAAAAGCACGCTGATCGGCCGCCTGTTGCTCGACAGCAAAAGCGTGCTGCATGACCAGTTGGCCAACGTTTCCAAAAGCGGCGAGGCCGACCTGGCGCAGTTCACCGACGGTTTGAGCGCTGAGCGCGAGCAAGGCATCACCATCGACGTGGCCTACCGCTATTTCAATACAGCCAAGCGCAAGTTCATCATCGGCGACGCGCCCGGCCACGAGCAGTACACCCGCAACATGGTCACCGCCGCCAGCAGCGCCGACGCCGCCGTGGTGCTGGTCGATGCCACCAAACTGCAATGGCAGGATACGGCTTTGAGCCTGCTGCCGCAAACGCGTCGCCATGCGCTGCTGTGCCATTTGCTGCGCGTGAACGGAATCGTTTTTGCCGTCAACAAGCTCGACGCGCTCGGCGACGATGCCGCAAAGGCGTTCGCCAACATCAGCGCCGCGCTGGAACAATTTTCAGATGAGGCGGACCTGGAGTTCGCCACCATTGTGCCCATTTCCGCGCTCAAGGGCCACAACGTGGTCGAATCGATGGATGACGGCTGGTGCGGCTACAGCGGCCCCAGCCTGCTCGAGATTCTGGAAGAGCTGCCGGTGACGCCCGCAGACAGGCAGTTGCCGCTGGCTTTTCCGGTGCAATGGGTCGAGAAATTTTCTGCCAGTGCCGACACCACGCAAGGCCGCCGCGTGTTCTGGGGCCGCGTCGGCGCGGGCACAGCACGCGTTGGCCAGACCATCAAGGTGCTGCCAAGCGGCCAAACCGCGACTGTCGCGCAGGTGCTGGGCCACACTCGTCAGCCGCGCAATGTGCCTGCCGGTCACAGTGCCGGCATCGTGCTCGACCGCGAAGTCGATGTGTCGCGAGGCGACTGGTTGCTGGCGCTGCAAGCCGCGGACACCACCGCGGTAGCGGACGACGATTTCAGCGACTCCCCGGGCGCCACCAGCCTGCCACCCAGCCGCGAGCTCAGCGCAACGGTGGCCTGGATGGACGACGAGCCGCTGGTGGCCGGTCGCGTGTATTGGGCACTGCACGGCCACCGCTGGGTCAAGGCGCGCGTGAAGCGCGTGGTGCACCGGCTGGAGATCAACGCGCTGGCCGAGGAAGATGCCAGCGCGCTCCCCGCCAACAGCATCGGCCATGTCGAACTGAGCCTGCAGGAGCCGCTTGCCGTGCGGCCGTTTGTTGAATCACGCGTGCTGGGGGCCTTGGTGCTGGTGGATACGGCCAGCCACAAGACGGCAGGGGCGGCCATGGTCAATTGATACATGTCAAGACGCAGGGGCGGCAATGCCACCATGCTCCGAACCCCTGCGTCCGACCCATTAAAATGCCGGCTTTGCTTTCAACCAAAGACATTTCAAAATGACCCACACCGTCACCGAAGCCTGTATCAAGTGCAAGTACACCGACTGCGTCGATGTCTGCCCCGTGGACTGTTTTCGCGAAGGCCCCAATTTTTTGACCATCGACCCCGACGAATGCATTGACTGCGCGGTGTGCATCCCCGAATGTCCGGTCAACGCCATTTACGCCGAAGAAGACGTGCCCAGGGACCAGCGCCACATGATCAAGCTCAACGCCGAGCTGGCCAGGCTGCCCACCTGGAAGAGCATCACCAAGCGCAAAGCCCCGCTGCCCGAAGCCGAAGAGTGGAAAGACAAGACCGGCAAGCTCTCCGAGCTGATCCGCTGATCAGCAAAATCGATGGCCATGCCGCCCCCCTGTTGGCGCGGCGCACTCGCCGCGCGTGACCCGAAAAACCATCGGCCCGACGGCGGACCTCCTGGCAAACGCGCCCCATGACGGACCCCTGCCCCATTGCCACCGACGCCCTGGTCATCGGAGCCGGACCGGTCGGCTTGTTCCAGGTATTTCAACTCGGCCTGCAAGGCATCCATGCCGAGGTGGTCGATGTGCTCGACCAAGCTGGCGGCCAGTGCATCGAACTCTACGCCGACAAGCCGATTTACGACATTCCGGGCCTTCCCCTGAGCACCGGCCGCGACCTGACCCGACGGCTCATCGAGCAAGTGGCACCCTTCAAGCCCGGGTTCCATTTCAATCAGCAGGTCGGCGAACTCGAGCGTCAAGCCGACGGCAAATGGCGGGTTGCCACACCGCAACAGTCGTTTTTGACGCGTACCGTGTTCATTGCCGCCGGGGTGGGCGCTTTTGTGCCCAGGCAGCTGAAAGTGGATGGTTTGGCGGCGTTTGCCGGCAGCCAGCTGTTTTACCGTCTCCCCGGTCCTGCACAGATCAAGGGGAGGCACATGGTGGTGCTCGGTGGTGAAGATGCTGCCGTCGGCAACGCCATCGCCCTGGCCGACGACCCCCGACAGGCCGCCAGTGTGACCCTGGTGCACCGGCGCGACGTGCTGCAAGCCAGTGCGCAAGCTCTCGAAAAGCTGGCTGACTTGCGCGCCAGTGGCCGAATCAGATTCATTGCCGGGCAAATCACCGGCATCCAGACCCACAACGACCGGCTCACATCGGTGGCCGTGACAACGCCCGAAGACCAATCGCTCAGGGTGCCGCTGGACGCCTTGCTGGTGTGCCAGGGCATCAGCCCCCGGCTCGGCCCCATTGCCCAATGGGGCCTGGCCATGGAACGCAAACAGCTCAGTGTCGATCCGGCCAGCTTTGCCACCAGCGCGCCTGGCATCTATGCGGTGGGCGACATCAACAGTTACCCTGGCAAAAAGAAGCTCATCGTCTGCGGTTTTCACGAAGCCACTTTGGCCGCTTTTGCCGCTGCCGCGTACCTGGACCCGCAAGCGTCGGGCGTCTTGCAATACACCACCAGCAGCGCGCTGCTGCAGCGGCGCCTCGGCGTTCAATGATTACTTGCCCACCAACTGGTTGAGCTTGTCGGCCTCGAAGTGCTCTTGCCGCGCCGCATCCACCGGCACGATCGAGGCCACCTGACGCGGGCAGTTGAGCTGCTCGATGGCTTTCCAGATCATCGCAATCTGGTGCTCCTGGGTGGCGGCGCTGTCGATCAGGCCGCGCATGGCCTGGCTCAAGGGGTCGTCGTTTTGGGTGACCCCGTAGGCAGAAAAACCCATTTTGGCGGCCACTTCCTCGCGCTTGACGTCCTGCTCGGCCTGGATGATGCGCGCCGGGTTGCCCACGGCCGTGGCACCGGCGGGCACCGGCTTGGTGACCACCGCGTTGGAACCCACCTTGGCGCCGTCGCCCACGCTAAAGCCGCCCAGCACCTGCGCCCCGGCGCCGACCACCACACCGCGACCCAGGGTGGGATGGCGCTTGGTGCCCTTGTAGAGCGAAGTGCCGCCCAGCGTCACGCCCTGGTAAATGGTGCAGTCGTCGCCGATCTCGGCGGTCTCGCCCACCACCACACCCATGGCATGGTCGAAAAATACGCGCTCGCCAACCTTGGCACCCGGGTGAATTTCGATGCCGGTCAAAAAACGGGCCAGTTGCGAGATGAAGCGCCCGAGCCATTTGAAGCCATGCGTCCAGCAGCCATGCGCCAGCCGGTGCAGCAGCACCGCATGCACGCCGGGGTAGCAGGTGAGCACCTCCCAGAAACTGCGCGCCGCAGGGTCGCGCTCCAGAATGCATTGAACGTCGGACTTGAGTCTTGAAAACATAGGGGGGAGTTTATTCGCTGGCAGGAAACACCGATGGGCTTGGGTTTGGGTTGTTGGCTGCTGGTTCCTGACATTGGGGGAGCTGCGACTTCAGCATCATTTTGGCGATGCCGCGCAAGATGTGAACTTCTTCCCGGGTGACGGCGGCGCGGTTGAACAACTGGTTCAGGCGTGGCATGAGTTTCTTGGGTGACTGCGGGTCCAGAAAACCAATGCTGACAAGCCCCTGTTCGAGGTGCGACAGCATCCCGGCCATCTGCGCTGCGTCGGCCAGCACCGGTTCGGCGGTGGCGGCCTGCACCGCATAACCACCCAAGGCCTCGCGCCAGTCGTAGGCAATCACCTGCAGCGCGGCGCCCAGGTTGAGCGAGCCGAACTTCGGGTTGCTCGGAATGCTCAGGCAGGCATGGCAGCGGTAAACGTCTTCGTTGGTCATGCCAAACCGCTCCGAGCCGAACAAAAAAGCCACACCGGTCTGGCTGACATCAGGGGTTTTCAGCAGCGCTTCGAAATGCGCACGCGGCGTCACCGTGGGCGGGCCGAAGTCGCGCGGGGTCATGGCAGTTGCGCACAGGTGCGTCATGCCATCGAGCGCCTCGTCGAGCGTGGCCACGATGCGGGCATTTTTGAGCACATCGGTCGCGCCGCTGGCGCGCTGGATGGTTTCCTCGCGTTTGAGCACATTGGCCCAGCGCGGCGCCACCAGCACCAGGTCGTCAAAGCCCATGGTTTTCATGGCGCGTGCTGCAGCACCGACATTGCCGGCATGGCTGGTATTGATCAGGATGAAGCGCGTCTGCATAGGGGTGCCCGAACACGGGCCGTTAAAATAACGCTATTGTCGCTGCCCGCATCGCTGGGCAACGCTTCGCTCATTCCCCACACAGACTCAGACGTGCTGCGTCCGTCTCACAAAAATCGATATGAATTCTTCCAACCTGCACCCCATGGTCAACGTGGCCGTGAAAGCTGCCCGCGCTGCCGGCGCCATCATCAATCGCGCCGCGCTCGACGTCGAGTCGGTCCGCGTTTCGCAAAAACAGGTCAACGACTTCGTGACCGAAGTGGATCAGGCTTCCGAAGCAATCATCATCGAGACCTTGCTGGGCGCCTATCCCGGTCACGCCATCTGGGCCGAAGAATCGGGTCGCGTGCATGGCGCGCAAGACTCCGAGTTTGTCTGGATCATCGATCCGCTCGACGGCACCACCAACTTCATCCACGGTCTGCCCATTTACTGCGTCAGCATCGCGCTGGCGGTGCGTGGCAAGGTCGAACAGGCCGTCATTTACGACCCCAGCCGCAATGATCTGTTCACCGCTACCAAGGGGCGCGGCGCCTACCAGAACAACCGCCGCATGCGCGTGGCCAAGCGCAGCCACTTGCAGGACTGCCTGATCTCCACCGGTTTCCCCTACCGCCACGACGACGACTTCAACACCTATCTGCGCATGATGGGCGACATGATGCAGCGCACCGCCGGCCTGCGCCGCCCCGGCGCCGCCGCGCTCGACCTGGCCTATGTGGCGGCCGGCTTCACCGACGGCTTTTTCGAGCTCGGCCTGCAACCCTGGGACGTGGCAGCGGGCTCGCTGCTGGTCACTGAAGCAGGTGGTCTGGTCGGCAATTTCTCGGGCGAAGCCAACTTTCTGGAACAGAAGGAATGCCTGTCCGCCAACCCGCGCATTTACGGCCAGATGGTGGCGTTGCTGGGCAAATACAGCAAATTTGCCAGCGCTGGCGACAAAGCCGCCGTGCGTGAGGCCGTGGCTGCGCTGGCGAAAACGCCCATCTGAGTCTGCAAATCCGGTTGCCATTGGCACCGGGGCAGTCTTCCCGCAGGAGCAACGCCCGCGCCGCGAATAGCGCTCAAACCATGGTTCTCAAGCGGGTCTGCTACCGGCTACCGTCGCCTGGCCGAGCGCACGCCGGGAAGCTCGGCCACCAGCCCCAGCACCTTGTGCAGGCGGCCGGAGTCGCCGACTTCGACGGTGAAAGTCATCCACGCAGTGCCCTTGATGGACTGGGTCTGCACCCCGATCACGTTCATTTTTTCTTTGGTAAAGACCTCGGAGATGTCGCGCAGCAGGCCCTGACGGTCTTGCGCCTGCACCGCCACATCGACCGGAAACACCGAGTCGCCGGCGGCCTGGTTCAGTCCCCATTCGACGTCGATCAGGCGCTCGCCATTCTTGGCGACCATTTCCTTCAGATTGGAGCAGTCGCTGCGGTGCACGCTGACGCCCTTGCCGCGGGTGACAAAGCCGCAAATGGGGTCGGGTGGCGCCGGTTTGCAGCATTTGGCCAATTGCGTCATGAGCGAGTCCACGCCCACCACCAGCAGGCCGCCTTTGCTGGGGTTGCTGTCGCTGCGGGGCTTGCGGATCAGCGGTGCCTCCAGGTCATGCTGGCCGGGCTGGTCGGGGCGCAACAGTTGCTCGATGGCGCGCAGCGAAAATTCGTCCTTGCCGACGGCCTCGAACAAGGCATCGGCCGAGCTGAAGCCGAGCTGGGCCGCGAGCTCGTCGAGCTTGAGTGCCGTCCGGCCTTCGCGTTGCAACAGTTTTTCGACTGCCTCGCGTCCTTTGGCCATGGTCTCGGCCATGTCCAGTGCGTTGAACCAGGCGCGCACCTTGGACCGTGCGCGGTGGCTGACGAGGTAGCCCTGCTCCGGGTTGAGCCAGTCGCGCGAGGGGCCGCCCTCTTTGGTCGTGATGACTTCCACCGTCTGGCCATTTTTGAGCGGTGTGTTGAGTGGCACCATGACGCCGTCGACGCGTGCGCCGCGGCAGCGGTGGCCCAGACTGGTGTGCACGCTGTAGGCGAAGTCCACCGCCGTGGCACCTTGCGGCAGTTCGACAATGGCGGCCTCGGGCGTCAGCACATAAATCAGGTCGTCGAATACACCCTGGGTCTGGGTGCTCGAGAGGTCGCGCTCCCATTCGAGCAACTGGCGCAGCACGGCAATCTTGGCGTCATAGGCGCCACTCGCCGACACACCGGCGTAGCCTTTGGCGCCGGCTTCCTTGTAGGCCCAGTGGGCGGCGACGCCGTGTTCCGCATGGTCGTGCATGGCCTGGGTGCGAATCTGGATTTCGCAGACCTGGCCGCCGCTGTCACGCACCACCGTGTGCAGCGACTGGTAGCCGTTGACCTTTGGTTTGGCAATGTAGTCGTCGAATTCTTCCGGCAGCGGCGTGAAATGGCTGTGCACCCAGCTCAAGGCGGCATAGCACTCGGGCACGCTGGCCACGATGATGCGCAGCGCCCGCACGTCGTAGATGTGTTCAAAGTGAAGCCCCTTGCCACGCATTTTCTTGACAATGCTGTAAATGTGCTTGGGCCGGCCCGACACGCTGGCGCTGATGCCGTTGGCGTTCAGGTCGGTTTGCAACTGGGCGCGCATGCGCTCGACATAGGCCTCACGTTCGGCGCGTTTTTCATCGAGCCAATTGGCCACCTGACGGTAGGTGTCGGGTTCCTGGAAACGAAACGCGAGGTCTTCCATTTCCCACTTGATTTCCCAGATGCCCAGTCGATTCGCCAACGGCGCAAAGACCTGCAGCGCCTCGGCGGCGATGCCTTCCGACGGCGGCAATTTGCTGGCGGCAAAAAAGCGCAGGGTTTGCAGACGCGAAGCCAGCCGCAGCATGACCACGCGCAGGTCGCGCGAAAAGGCCAGCAGCATCTTGCGCACATTTTCGGTCTGCATGGCACCGGTTTGCTGGCCGGCGCCCTGCCCGCGCGCGCGCGCCAGCCGGGCCTGGCGCTGCACCCGCACCAGCTTGGTGGTTTCGATGGCCAGCGCGGCAAAATTGTCGCCAAAGGCCTTGGCGATAAGTTCCTGCGGCCGGTTCAGATGGTCGCAGGCATAGACCAGGTAGCTGGCTGCCTGCATGGCCTCGGAGCCGCCAATGCTGCGCAGGATTTCGGCAACGGCATCGGCATGGTTCAGGATGTTCTCCCCGGTGTCGAGCGTCTCGGTGGCCGGCAGCGGCTCGGCAAAGGCGCGCGCGCGCGCCAGTGCGTTGGCTTGCTCCGGCAGGCTGTGCGCGGTGGCCGCCACGACCGGCAAAACCGGTCTGGCGGCGGCGGGATCAAGGTTGGCAGTCGCTTGGCTTTTCATTGAAAGAGTTGGCGTTGATCGTCAGGGATTGCCACGTCGCCGGCACTTTTGCCCATGACGCATCTGACCGTCATGGCGAGTGCAGCGCGGCAATCCGGGCTTTTGGAGTTCATGCACCATCGAGCAGGAACGACACCACGGCTTGAACCTGATCGGTGCTGACAAAGGTGGGCGCATGGCCGACACCGGGAAATTCGAGCAGGCGGGCTTTGGGACCGCGTTGCGTCATGGCGTGGGCTGTCGCGCTAGAGAGCAAATCCGACTCGGCACCTCGAATCAGCAGGGTCTGGGCGCTGATTCGGTCATAGGCCTGCCACAACGCAGCCTCGCCCAGTGCGGCGGACTCGGGCGTGATCGCCTTGAAAGGCTCGGCAATCGCCGGGTCGTAGTGCAGCGTCAGGCGGGCGCTGCCATCGCCCAAGGGCTTGAGCAGCGGCCGGGTCAGCGCCAGCCATTGCGCGGGGGTATGCGGGCCAAAGCTGCTGGCGATGGTCCACAAGGCATCGGCTGCCTGCTGCTCATTTTCGAAAACACCGGTCTTGCCCAGATACTGGCCGATGCGCTGCAAGGCCTGCCATTCAATCACCGGGCCGACATCGTTGAGCACCAGGCGGCGCACCTTGGCAAACGCGGGCGCCCCGGGAAAGCCCGCCACCACCACGCCGATCAGCCCGCCCATGCTGGTGCCCAGCCAGTCCAGCGTAGTGGGCTGAAGCTGCTGCAGCAGTGCCAGCATGTCGGCGACGTAAGTTGAAACCTGGTAGCCCGACGGGTCTTGCAACCAGTCGCTCTGGCCACGCCCCACCACGTCTGGGCAGACCACACGCAGGGATTTGCCCATGTCGGCCGCACGCTGGCACAGGGCTTGCGCCAGCACGTCGAAGTCTCGGCCCTGACGCGTCAGGCCGTGCACGCACAGCACGACATGACCGCTGTCAGCCTGGCCCCATTGCCAATAGGCCATGCGGTGGCCGCCGTGCACGTCAGGGCAGTCAACAAAATCAAGGGAGGGTTCAAGCATGGAGAAGTTTGAAATCTTGACGGAAGCGGAATAACAACTGGCTAGCGTGTACCCACGGTAGCCGCCGGGTACATGGGAACATCCTAATTCAAACTCAGGTTGATCTTATCCCGACCGGATCGATTCAATCATTTTTTCCGGACAAATACCCGGCCGCCACGCTGGCGGTGTTCTTCTTGTGCTGGCCGGCCGCCAACAAGCTGCGCGGCGTGGCCTGGAACATGGACTGCGGCTGGGCCGCGCCATCGATCAGGGCCTGACGTAAGCCCAGCCCTCGTTCTGCCGGTGCATGATCTCGATGACACCGGCGGGCACGTAGCTGATGGCCGGGTTCATGTCGGCCTTGACAAGTTTCTGGGCACTCATCGTGTTTTCGCAGGCCACCACCTTGACGCCCGATTTGATCGCGTCATTGACCCGATTGGACGTGACAGCATCAAACTTCAGCATGCCAATGCCCGGGCCAAAGGCCACCATTTCAACATCGACCTTGTCGGCGCCAAGCTCTTTTTGGGCATTGCTGGCAACGTTCAGCGCCAGGTTCCACTTAGCGGCATCGCCGTCGCTGACCTGCATCAAGATGCGGGGTTTGGGCGCAGCTGGTGCGCTGGCGCAGCCTGTAACCATCACAGTGCCGGCGACCATTGCGAGCGTGAGCAACAGGTTTTTGCGAATCATGGGGTTTGTCTCCAACTTGATAAGTAAATTTGAACATGCTAGCCAGACTGCCTTGCGTTAACTACAGGTGTTAACCCCAAGGCAACCAAGATGGCCGCGACAACAAAGTCGATCAATTCAACAGAATTTTTCAACGGCAGCGAGCCCGGCACATTGGCGCTGGGATCACACAATGACCACTTGAACCACGCTGCATTGTCAGGAAATTGCCCACGCGCGGGTGTAAAGTGCGTGCCACCTATTTCACGAGGAACCCACTATGAGCAAAGAACTATCCAGCGCAGAACAGGCCCTTGGCGACGCATCACGCGACTACCACCGCTTTCCGACCCGTGGCAAGATTTCGGTCAACGCCACCAAACCGCTGGTGAACCAGCGCGATCTGGCACTGGCCTACTCACCCGGCGTGGCCTACCCCTGCCTCGATATTCAGGCCAACCCCGAACTGGCTTATGAGTACACCAGCCGCGGCAATCTGGTGGGCGTGGTCAGCAACGGCACGGCCGTGCTGGGCCTGGGCGACATCGGCCCGCTGGCAGGCAAGCCGGTGATGGAGGGTAAAGGCTGCCTGTTCAAGAAATTTGCAGGTGTCGATGTGTTCGACATCGAACTGGCCGAGCACGACCCCGACAAACTCGTTGAGATCATTGCCGCGCTGGAGCCCACGCTGGGCGGCATCAACCTCGAGGATATCAAGGCGCCCGAGTGTTTTTACATCGAGGAAAAACTCAAGGCACGCATGGGCATCCCGGTGTTTCATGATGACCAGCACGGCACGGCCATCATCAGCAGCGCCGCGCTTATCAACGCGCTGGAACTGGTGGGCAAGAAAATCGGCGACGTCAAGGTGGCGGTATCGGGGGCCGGCGCTGCCGCCATCGCCTGCCTGAACGTGATGGTCGGTCTGGGCGTGCAGGTCAAGAACGTGTTCATTTGCGACTCCAAAGGCGTGGTCTACAAGGGCCGCCCCGGTGGCTATGACGCGTCCAAGGCACGCTTCGAGCAAGACACCACGGCCCGCACGCTGGCCGATGCGGTCAACGGCGCCGATGTGTTCCTGGGCTGCTCGGCTGCCGGCGTGTTGACACAGGACATGGTCAAAACCATGGCCGACAAACCGATCATCCTGGCGCTGGCCAACCCCGAACCGGAAATCAGGCCCGAGCTGGCCAAGGCCGTGCGGCCTGATTGCATCATTGCCACCGGCCGCTCGGATTACCCGAACCAGGTCAACAACGTGCTGTGTTTCCCCTACATCTTCCGCGGCGCGCTGGACTGCGGCGCCACCCAGATCACCGAAGAGATGAAGCTGGCCTGCGTGCGCCAGATCGCCGAGCTGGCCAAGGCCGACATCAGCGAAGAAGTGGCGCACGCATACGCCGGCCAGGAACTGGCCTTTGGCCCGGACTTCATCATCCCGAAACCGTTCGACTCGCGGCTGATTTTGCGCATTGCCCCGGCCGTGGCGGCTGCGGCAGAAGCTTCGGGTGTGGCCAAGCGCCCCATCAAGGACATGGACGCTTACCGCCAGACGCTGTCGCGCTTTGTCTATTCCACCGGCCTGCTGATGGAGCCGGTGTTCAATGCCGCCCGCAATGCACCGGCCGCGACCAAGCGCGTGGCCTATGCCGAAGGCGAAGACGAACGCGTGCTGCGCGCGGCCCAGATCGTGGTCGAGGGCAACCTCGCGCGCCCCACCCTGATTGGCCGCCCGGCGGTGATGGAAGCGCGCATTGCCAAGGCCGGCCTGCGCCTGCAACTGGGCCGCGACGTGGATGTGGTCAACCCCGAGGACGACCCGCGCTTCCGCCAATATTGGGAAACTTACCACCAACTCATGGGGCGCAACGGCGTCAGCCCGGAGGCCGCCAAAGCCGCCGTGCGCCGCTCCACCACCATCATTGCCGCACTGAGCGTCAAACTCGGCCATGCCGACGCCATGCTGTGCGGCTTGCACGGCCGCTTCGACACGCACCTGGAACATGTGCGCGACGTGATTGGCCGTGCACCGGGCGTGAGCAACTATGCCACCCTGAATGCGTTGATGCTGGAACGCCACTCGCTGTTTGTCGCCGACACCTATGTCAACGACGACCCCAGCGCCGAACAGTTGGCCGGCATCGCGAAAATGGCTGCTGCCGAAGTCAAGCGCTTTGGCCTGACGCCCAAGGTCGCATTTTTGTCGCACTCCAACTACGGCTCGTCCACGCGCGCGTCGGCCCGCAAAATGCGCGCAGCCAGAGATTTGTTCAAAGTGGCCTGCCCCGAGGTGGAATGCGATGGCGAACTGCAGGGCGACGCTGCCATGTCTGACGAAATCCGCAACAACAGCCTGATGGAAACCACCCTCAGCGGCCCGGCGAACATCCTGATCTGTCCCAGCCTGGATGCCGCCAACATCCTGTTCAATGTGCTCAAGATGACCGGCAGCAACGGTGTCACCGTGGGCCCCATCCTGCTGGGTGCCGCCGCAACCGCGCATGTGCTCAACCCCTCGAGCACGGTGCGCCGCGTCGTCAACATGACCGCGCTGGCGGTGGCTGATGTCGGCGCGCTGCGTTAGGGCGATTGCAACACCGGAAGCCGCCAGCCACCCGACGCGATGAGCTGGCACGCCAAACTCGACATTGACTACCAGGTCGAGTCAGGCAGCACGGTGGCGCGCCACACGCACACCGGGCCGCTGCGTGTGCTGCAAAGCCTGTACCCTGAGGGCGACGCCATCTGCCACAACGTGCTGGTGCATCCGCCCGGCGGCCTGGTGGGTGGCGACACCCTGGAGCTGTCCATCACGGCCAGCGGCGCAGCCCATGGCCTGATCACCTGATCTTGCCCCCGAGAAACGGACTCCCCAGCTGATGGTTGAATCAGACATTGGAGGTGACAAAATGAGCAAGTGGCATGAGGAACAGCGCCTGGGTAATACACACTTGGATACAAACTGGAAGCTATCTTGCGTGGTTTTGGGTTCTAATTCGGTCTGAACCGTAAACATCATGAAGTACTTGCGTTTCTCTTTCGTCAAAGAATTGACCTGTGCCGTGCTGCTCGCCATGAGTATCGGCGGGTGCACTACGCCGCCCGCACCACCAAAAATGACAACCACGGCACCCAAAGAAGCATCGGCTTTGCCAAGGCCTACCCCCGCCATAGCACTCGAGAGAAAGCATGTTGAATTGGGCGGCGGTGTCCATGTCGATTACCGGATCAAGCGAACAATTTCTGCCTTCAATGGCGTGAGCTGCTACGCATTCATTACCGGCACGTTGAACAATGATTCGAACCAGATATTGAGCCGCCGCACCGCGCTCGACTTCAATTTTTTCAGTGCCGGAGAACAATCTTTTCGTGATTTGACGTACCCTGTGACAAACGTGCCACCCGGCAGCCGCGCCCAGTTTGAAATGGTGGTTTCTCCGGTGCATGAGGAAGGTTGTGTCAACTATGACCGGATTGAAGTCTCGCTGAGGAAAGTCCTCACGAATTGAATCGACAGATCTGACAGGCTCAGGCATGCATTCGCTGCTGTCCGCACACCCTGCGTAGATGGTGTCCTTCATCGAGCAAAAAGGCATGCTGAAGGCGGCGTGATCACACCGCCCTATTTCAGCTGCACTGACCCCGTCACGTTGACGCTCACGTTACCCAGGCCGGCTTCCAGCGGCACCGGCGCTTCGTCTGCCATGGCGCGGGCACTGGCCGCCATCATGTAAGGGCGCACCGGGGCGACCTGGTTGGCGTTGACATGGACCTCACCCAAGGTGTAGCCGCCAAAGCCGAAACTTTTGGCGATTTCCGAGGCGCTTTTCTGAAACTGCTCGATGGCCTGGCTTTGCGCCTGCGCCTGCGCCTGCTGGCGCAGTTGCGAACTCAGGCCAAAGCTGACACTGGCCACGCTCAGGGTCAGCAACTGCCCCGCCGTCTGGCCGATGCGCACAAAATCATTGCCCTGCAGGACCAGCTCGGCGGTGCCTTGCCAGCCGACCAGTTTGCCATTGCGGTCGTGCCGCGGCGACAGTCCGAAACGCCCGGTGCTGACGCGCATCTGGGGGCTTTGCGCCTGCTGTTTGGCCAACTTGAGTGCCGCATCCAGCGCTGTCTTGAGCTGGCTTTGCACCTCTGGCGCATTCGCGCCTTCGCGCTGGGTGCTTAGCGTCAGGGTCAGCTCATCTTGCGGCACCTGCACCGTGGCGCTGGCCGACAGGTTCACCCGTTGACTCGGCAGCGGTGGTGCCATGGTTTGCCCAAAAGCGGCGTTGGCGCTCAGCATGAAAGCGCCAAGCGCGATCAGTTTTATGTGGTATTTCATCTCTGCTTCCTTAAAAATACAAGCTCGTCAATGACAAAACAAATTTGTAACAGCATGTCAATGGGTTCAAAAAATCCTTAAAACACGCATCCAAACACGCAAAATCACGCTTGTTACAAATTTTCCAGGAACGAAGTATGTCCGCAAAACCCGACCGTGTTGACAAAATCTTGGTGGTCGATGACGACGCGCGCATTCGCGACCTGCTGCGACGCTACCTGACACAAGAAGGTTTTGAGGTGCTGCAGGCCGAGGACGGCAAGGGGCTGACCCGTGTGTTGCAGCGTGAACCCGTCGATCTGATTGTGCTCGACCTGATGATGCCGGGAGAAGACGGCTTGTCGGTGTGCCGACGCCTGCGCGGCGCCAACGACCGCACCCCCATCATCATGCTCACGGCCAAGGGCGAGGACATCGACCGCATTGTGGGGCTCGAAGTGGGCGCCGACGACTACCTCGGCAAACCCTTCAACCCGCGCGAACTGCTGGCCCGCATTCATGCCGTGCTGCGCCGGCGTCCGCCGGTCGAAGCACCCGGTGCGCCATCAGCAGACAATGAAGTCATCACTTTCGGGCCCTTCAGCTTCGACCTGGGAGCGCGGATCCTGCGCAGGGACAACGAGGAACTAAGCCTGACCACCGGTGAGTTTGCCATGCTCAAGGCGCTGGTGCGGCACCCGCGCCAACCGCTGTCGCGCGAAAAATTGGCACAACTGGCACGTGGCCGCGACTTCGAGCCGTTCGACCGCAGCCTCGATGTGCAGGTATCACGGCTGCGCAAGCTCATCGAGGAAGATGCCACGGCGCCGCGTTACATCCAGACCGTGTGGGGTGTCGGCTACGTCTTTGTTCCCGATGACAAGCAATAAACCCCGCCTGAGCCTGTTCTGGCGCACCTTTGTGCTGCTGTCGCTGCTGCTGGTGGGCAGTGTGATGGCCTGGACCGAAACGTTGCACGAGCTCGAAGCGGAGCCGCGTGCCAAGCAGACCGGTCGCCAAATTGCTTCGGTGGTTAACCTGAGTCGTGCCGCTGTCATGCACACCGACAGCATCACCCAGGTTTCTCTGTTCAAGACCATGAAGGACCAGGAGCATGTGGTGATCGTGCCGCGGGAACCGAATGACGTTGTAGTGCCCCTGAACAATGATGAGCTCAACCACTACATGGCCAAGGAAATCCGACAGCGCCTGGGGCCTGACACGCTGGTGGCCGAAGCGGTCAATGGCGTGGCCGGCCTGTGGATCGGCTTTGACATCAACAAGGACCATTTCTGGCTGCAAACGGACCGTTCCCGCTTTGACCAGCCCGAGGCCAAGACCTGGCTGGTCTGGTTGAGCACCGCGGCGGCTTTGTCGCTGCTGGGCGCGGCCTGGATGGCGCGGCTCATCAACAAGCCGCTGAAAGATCTGTCGATTGCTGCCAAGCGGGTGCGCGAGGGCGACTTCGAGGCAAGCCAGCTCGATGAAACCGTCGGCACCAATGAGATCCGGGCGGTCAACGTCGGCTTTAACCGCATGACACAAAAACTGGCGAGAATCGAGGAAGAACGTGCGGTGATGCTGGCCGGAATTTCGCACGATTTGCGCACGCCACTGGCGCGTTTGCGGCTGGAAACCGAACTCAGTGTCAGTGATGCCACGGCGCGCGAGCACATGGCCAACGACATCTCGCAACTTGACGCCATCATCAACAAATTTCTGGATTACGCGCGACCCGGCCTCATCAAATTGAGTCCGGTCACGCTCAGCCAGGCCATCGAGCAAAGCGTCACAGCGCTGCGCAATCGCCCCGAGCTTGACATCACCGTCAGCGTTGACCCCAAATTGGTGGTGCAGGCCGATGCCGTGGAACTGCAGCGCGTCATCGGCAACCTGATTGAAAACGCTGCGCGCTACGGACGATCGCCTGACACCGGCATCGCGCGGGTTGAATTTGCGGCACACAAACTGGACCACTCAGTCATGCTGCGTTTGCGCGACCATGGTCCGGGCGTGCCTGTGGACCAGCTCAAACAATTGACCACGCCATTTTTCCGCGGCGAAACCGCACGCACCGCCGCCAATGGCACCGGCCTGGGGCTGGCCATCGTGCAAAACATCATCTCGCGCATGGGTGGTTCGCTGGAAATCAGCAATGCCAGCGGCGGCGGCTTGTGTGCCAGCATCCGATTGCAACTTGCCCAGGCGGGTTAAGCAACCCCTCACGGATGGCCGCGCTTCGATCGCAATGACAACGAAGGCGCGCTGCCGGTGACGCGTGGCGGCAGGCCGGTGTGCTGGGTCAGCAGCTGGCCGGGCTTAGGCTTTTTGACGGTCACCGCGCTGGAATTCTTGCGCCGTGCGCTGGTGTAGCTGCCGTCGGTCATGGGCTGAAACGTCGGAATCAAATGGTGCTTGCCGTTGCCGATCAAATCAGCTCGACCCATAGCCTTGAGCGCGTCGCGCAACAGCGGCCAGTTGTTGGGGTCGTGGTAGCGCAAAAAGGCCTTGTGCAAACGACGCCGTTTTTCGCCGCGCACGATGTCCACGCGTTCAGCGCGATCGTCGCGGTGAATGCCCTTGAGCGGGTTCAGATCGGTGTGGTACATCGCTGTGGCGGTAGCCATCGGGCTGGGATAAAAGGTTTGCACCTGGTCGGCGCGAAAGCCATTTTTCTTGAGCCACAGCGCCAGATGCATCATGTCTTCATCGCTGGTGCCGGGGTGCGCCGCGATGAAGTACGGAATCAGAAACTGTTTTTTACCGGCCTCTGCCGTGAACCGGTCAAACAGCGTTTTGAACTTGTCGTAGCTGCCAATGCCCGGCTTCATCATTTTGGACAGCGGGCCCGCTTCGGTGTGCTCCGGCGCAATCTTGAGGTAGCCCCCCACGTGGTGTTGCACCAGTTCCCGGACGTACTCTGGGCTTTGCACCGCCAGGTCGTAGCGCACGCCCGAACCGATCAATATTTTTTTGATACCCCGGAGCGCGCGGCCGCGCCGATAGATGGCAATCAACGGATCGTGGTTGGTGTTCAGGTTGGGGCAGATGCCTGGATAGACGCAGCTGGGCTTGCGGCACGCCGCCTCGATCTGCGGGCTCTTGCAACCCAGCCGGTACATGTTGGCGGTGGGGCCGCCCAGGTCGGAGATGGTGCCGGTAAACCCCTGAACCTTGTCGCGAATGTCTTCGATCTCTTTGATGATCGAATCTTCAGAGCGGCTCTGGATGATGCGGCCTTCGTGCTCGGTGATCGAGCAAAACGTGCAGCCACCAAAGCAGCCGCGCATGATGTTCACACTGAAGCGAATCATTTCCCACGCCGGGATTTTGGTGCGCCCATCGTGGCTGCCGTTTTCGTCAGCGTAGCTGGGGTGAGGCGCGCGTGCGTAGGGCAGATCAAACACAAAGTCCATTTCCGCCGTGGTCAAGGGAATCGGCGGCGGGTTAATCCACACGTCACGCGCCGTCGCACCCTGCCCATGCGCCTGCACCAGCGCGCGCGCATTGCCGGGATTGGTCTCCAGATGCAGTACCCGGTTGGCGTGGGCATACAGCACCGGGTCGGCCTTGACCTGCTCGTAGCTTGGCAAGCGGATCACCGTGCGTTCGCGCCGCACAACACCGGTTGCGCGCGGCACAAATGTCAGCGGCCGGGCGCCATTTGCCTCGGCGGGCGTTTCATCCGACTCGCGCGCGCACGCCTGACCCTGCGCCTGCGCCTGCTCGGACGTGGTCAGGTACGGGTTGACGTAGTCTTCCACACGGCCGGGACGGTCCACCTCGGTGGAGTCGATTTCGGTCCAACCCAACCGGGTGTCGTCGTTCGTGCGGCGCACAAAGGCCGTGCCGCGCACGTCGGTGATCTGCGCGACGGGTTCGCGACGGCTCAAGCGGTGCGCAATCTCGACAATGGCACGTTCGGCGTTGCCGTACAGCAGCAGGTCGCACTTGGCGTCCACCACAATGCTGCGGCGCACCTTGTCGCTCCAATAATCATAGTGCGCAATGCGCCGCAGGCTGCCTTCAATGCCACCCAACACAATCGGCACGTCGTTGAACGCCTCGCGGCAGCGCTGGCTGTACACAATGGCGGCGCGGTCGGGGCGCTTGCCACCCACGTCACCGGGGGTATACGCGTCGTCGGTGCGAATCTTGCGGTCGGCCGTGTAGCGGTTGATCATGCTGTCCATGTTGCCCGCCGTCACGCCCCAGAACAGGTTGGGCTTGCCCAGCACCTTGAACGGCTCGGCACTGTGCCAGTCGGGCTGCGCGATGATGCCGACGCGAAAACCCTGGCTTTCCAGCATCCGCCCGATGACTGCCATGCCAAAACTGGGATGGTCCACGTAGGCGTCACCGGTGACGATGACGATGTCGCAGCTGTCCCAGCCCAGTTGTTCCATTTCAGCGCGGCTCATCGGTAAAAACGGCGCCGTGCCAAAACGCGCCGCCCAGAACTTGCGGTAGCTGTTCAGGGGCTTGGCGTTGCGCTGAAAAAACGACACGTCAACGGGGGCGTTCATTGGCATTCAGGGTCATGAGAAAGGCGCCGAGTGTAAGGGCTGGTTGCGCCGGGCGATGTGCCCGCGCAACCAGTCCGCAAAATCGTCTTCCGATAGCTCACCGGAGGCAACACCCAGCATGGCTATCGTCGCTTCAGTCTGCGTGCACTCTAGGCGCCAACCGTTCAGCGCCAAAAAGAGACCGACAGCCAAAAAAGCAGCGCGCTTGTTGCCATCGACAAAAGCATGGTTCTTCGCCAGAGCGACACCATAGCTGGCTGACAGCGCTGCAACATCAGCAGGCGCCGAAGGATCACTGTAGGTCACCATGTTGAGGGGGCGGGCCAGCGCCGAATCCAGCAAAGCTTGGTCGCGCACGCCTTCAACACCACCATGCTCGGCCAGGCTTTCGTCATGCAAAAGCATCAGCGCGGTCTTGCTGATCCATCGCCAGGTAGTGTTCATTTGGCGAGTCGGTGAAAGGTGTCACGAAATTCGTGCATGAATTGTCGACCCGCTTGGATCTGCTCATCCAGGGCTGGGTCGTAAGGCGTCAACACATAGCCCTGCGGGGTTTCCGTTAAAAAGACGGATTCACCTTTGCCCAATTTCAAGCGCGCCAAAGCTTCGCGCGGCAAGACAACTCCCACCGAATTCCCGATTTGAGTCAGTTTGAGTGTGTACATGCACAACCCTTAAAGTTATAACGTTTGTAATAATAAACAAGTGCCTCTGCCCTGTCAACCGCCGTCGGCACCGACATGCGTTAACATGGTTTTCAATTGCAGCGCGTGACAATGCTGTGGCGTTCAGGCTCACATCTTTTACAGGCCCATGGCTGAAACTTTATCCATCGATGCGTTGCCGCTCTTCCCGCTGGAGCTGGTGTTGTTTCCCGGCGGCTACCTGCCATTGCGGATTTTTGAGGTGCGCTACCTCGACATGGTGAACAAGTGCTTCAAGGCGGGCGAGCCGTTTGGCGTGGTCACGCTCAGGCGCGGCTCAGAAGTACGCACCGTCAGCAGCGATGCGGCAGACGATCTGGCCGGTGGCGCCAGCACCACGCAGGCGCTGTTCTACCCCGAAGGCACGCTGGCGCGCATCACCGAGCTGACCCGGCCGCAGCCGGGCCTGATGCTGATCAGTTGCACCGGAGGGCAGCGCTTTTCAGTGGCGCAACCAGAATTGCTCAGGCATGGCCTGTGGGTGGGCAACGCGCAACTGTTGACGGACGATCAAAGCGTGCCCATTCCAGAAGATTTGCTGCCGGTGGCGGGTGCCCTGGCGCGTGTGATCGACACCCTGAAGGCGCAGGGCATGACGCCCGAGCAGATGCCGATCAAGCCGCCCTATGCGCTGCATGACTGCGCCTGGGTAGCCAACCGCTGGTGCGATCTGCTGCCGATGTCCTTGACGCAAAAGCACCGCCTGATGACGCTCGATAACCCTTTGGTGCGTCTGGAGCTGGTGGGCGATCTGCTGGAGCGCAACGGCATTCCTACCTGAGCGCCACGGGAGCTGGCAGCGTCACGAATCGCCCCAGCGCCGCACTTTCCTCGCCCAGGCTCAGCAGTTGCATCACGGCATGCACTTGCGCAGCAGTCACGTTGGGCTGCGGTGCCAGTCCCCACAAGTGATCGCGCAGCTGGGCGTAATAGGCCAGATAGTTGCCCGCAGGCACCGGTGCGGCGCTGCGGACCGTCACCGGAGTTGCCACGCCGGGGATGTTTTCCATGCACAGTAGTTGGCCTGGCTGCGGGTCGCAGCCCCAGTCGTGCAGCGCCCCGATCTGTGGACGTTGGCCCGCTTTCAGGGCGTCTTCCTGTACGTCGAGCCCGAATTTGGTGAAGCTGCCCCGGGTGCCGTGCACGGCCCAGCGCGGCCCCGGCTCGGCCACCAGCGTGCTGGCGTGCAGCATCACGCGCAGGGCACCCTGCGCCGTGTCGTAGCGCAGCACCGCATGAAACCAGTCGTCCACCCGGGCGCCGTCGCGCACCCTGGCCCGCTCCAGCAGCAGCGCGTCGGGCCGGCCGAACAGCACCAGGGTCTGGTCCAGCAGATGCGGCCCGAGGTCGAACCACAGGCCCGACCCGGGCAGGTTTTGTTCGCGCCAACGTGTTGGCACCACGGGGCGGTAGCGGTCAAAGTGCGAATCCACCTGGACCACACGGCCCAGCTGACCGCTTTCGATGACCTGCTGCAGCGCCAGAAAATCGCTGTCGAAGCGTCGGTTCTGGAACACCGTGAGAACCCTGCCCTGCTGGCGCGCCACATCGAGCAAGGCTTCGGTTTGCGCCAGCGTCACGGTACATGGCTTGTCCACCACCACATGTTTGCCCGCCTTCAGCGCAGCATTTGCCAAGTCAAAATGGCTGTCGTTGGGGGTGGCGATCACCACCACATCGATGGCCGGGTCGGCCAGTGCCGCGCTCACGGATGCAAGGCAGCGCACGGCCGGCCAGTCGCGATGCACAGCGTCAGTCTGGCGTGTCACGATGCAGGCCAGTTGCAGGCCGGGCACGCCGGAAATGAGCGGCGCATGAAAGATGCGACCGGCGCTGCCGTAGCCGATCAGGGCGACTTGCAAGGGGACAGGTTCTGGAGCAAGCGAGGTGAATGATTCAGCGTTCATACCCGAATCATGACCGAAAATCGCGCACAATTTGACCATGCTTCACTTTCTGCCAGCGCCGCTCGTGGGCGTCATTGCCAGCACACTGATGTTGCTCAACATTTTGTTCTGGGTGCCGGTCTTGCTGTTGTTTGCCACCGTCAAGCTGTTGCTGCCGTTCAAGCGGGTGCGCCTCGTCATTGACCCGGTGCTGTTGCGCATTGCCGAGGCCTGGATTGCAGGCAACAGCGGCTGGATGCGGCTGACGCAGCCGCTGCAATGGAAGGTGAGCGGCGTCCAGGGTCTGAACCCGCGCCAATGGTATCTGGTGGTGTGCAATCACCAGTCGTGGGTCGATATTCTGGTGTTGCAGCATGTGCTGAACCGGCGCATTCCATTGCTCAAGTTTTTTCTCAAAAAACAGTTGATCTGGGTGCCCATCATGGGGTTGGCCTGGTGGGCGCTCGAATTCCCGTTCATGCGCCGGCACACCGAGGCGTATTTGCAAAAGCACCCCGAGGCACGTGGCAAGGACGCAGCCACGACGCGCGCCGCCTGCGAGAAATATGCGCTGGTGCCCACCAGCGTGATGAATTTTGTCGAGGGAACGCGCTTTACCAAGGCCAAACAGCAACGCCAGCACTCGCCCTATCGCCACCTGCTCAAGCCCAAGGCCGGCGGCATCAGCCTGGCGCTGGATGCCATGGGCGAAAAATTTGGCGCCGTGCTCGACATCACCATCGCGTACCCGGATGGCGCGCCCAACTTCTGGCAGTTTTTACAAGGACGCGTGCCGCGCGTGATTGTGCAAGCCCGAACGCTGGCGGTGCCACGGATCGATGTTGACGCTGATGGCGACCCGTCGCAGGCGATGCGCGCACTGTGCCAGGACTGGGTGAATCGCTTGTGGGGCGAAAAAGATGCCCTGCTGAACCATCTGCTGGCGCCTGAATTAAACCAATAAATTACTTAAATAAAAAGCTTTAATATATTGTTTTACTT
>Ga0172367_10001089_pt1 | contig 40765 bp, 34 predicted proteins | sample Lak10m_FD_114542 | JGI IMG/M metagenome (GOLD analysis project Ga0172367, IMG submission 114542) | Freshwater microbial communities from Kabuno Bay, South-Kivu, Congo - kab_022012_10m | ecosystem: Environmental > Aquatic > Freshwater > Lake | place: Democratic Republic of the Congo: South-Kivu... | reverse complement strand
GTCGAGTTCAGCGTGACCGAGTAGTCCTTTTCGTCGCTGGTCCAGGTCACGCCACCCAACCAACCCCAGTTGGTCAACTGGGTATTGAAGTTGCCATCCCAGCCGCCCGTGGCGCTGCCGGTCACCGTACCGGCACTGGCCGTCCAGTTTTCATCGAATGCATAGGTCGCCAGGACACCCGTATGGGTGAAAGGCTCGCCATATTGCATCGTGTAGGCATGGGTATAGAAGAAGTTATCGGGGGCGGTCACGACTTCATAACCCAGAATGGTGTAGAAGTGTCCGGCTTTGACCGCGAGGCCGTTGCCGACTGGCAGGTTGAATTCCGCATAGAATTGCGGCATCGCCAGCGAGTAGAAGCGATCACTCCAGCTCGTGAGATGCAGGTCGTAGTTGCCGCGGTTGAGAATCTGCCCGGTTCCCAACTCATAAGCGGGAACACCATACGCCTGGGTGAAGATGGAATCAGTACCGTAGGTAATATCAAAGCGACCGCCGATGTCCCAGGAGTCGCCGCTGACAGTGATGGCCCTCTGGACGTAGCCATAGAGCTGGTTCATCTGCAGTTCACCGTCGCGATCCCCAAAGGTGACGGGTCCATTGAAACCGTCCGCTGGGTTATTGGCATTGGCCGTAACGCCCGCGTTGACCCAGCCGCCCCAAGTGATACCGTAATCCTTCAGTGGCTGGTGCTCCTTGCTACCCATGATGTAATCGGCCAAACCGGTCGTCTCATCGATGGTTTCCGCCTGTGCCCATCCCATGGGCAGCAAGAACAGGAGGGCTGTGCCTCCATAGCCGAGGTAAGGCCAGATTGATTTACGCCTGCTCATAGTGATCTCCATAATGTTACGTACATTTAGACAAAGCAGAAGTCATGCCAATGCATGAGAGTCCACTGTTTGATAACAACACATGAGGCAAAATTACAACATCATGCACCATACAAGAGCATGCCTACCCGTATATGCACTGCTTTTAGCCATTGTTGCTACAGCTAATGGTTATGAATGACGGTGACATGGCCAGAGGCTATGCCGCGACTCCCCGCCCAAATACAATGCCTGTCATGTCAAGCAACCCCACTGAAATCCTGCGGCATGTCTTCGGTTATGACTCGTTTAGAGGGCTGCAAGCCTCCATCATTGAGACCCTGATTACAGGCCAGGATGCCTTGGTCCTGATGCCGACTGGGGGTGGCAAATCGCTCTGCTACCAGATTCCGGCCTTGATTCGCCCTGGCGCTGGTATCGTCATTTCCCCCCTGATCGCCTTGATGCAGGACCAGGTCGACGCGCTTCGCCAGGTGGGCGTCAAGGCCGCGTTCTTAAACTCCACCCTGACGCTCGAAGAGCAACGCGGGATCGAACAGCAATTGTTGGCGGGTGAACTGGATCTTTTGTACGCGGCCCCGGAACGGCTCAACACCGGCCGCTTTCTGGAGTTGCTGGAGCAGGCAACAATAAGCCTGTTTGCCATCGACGAGGCTCATTGCGTTTCTCAATGGGGTCATGACTTTCGCAGCGATTATCTGCAATTATCCTTGTTGCATCAGCGCTTTCCGGGCATCCCCCGTATCGCCTTGACGGCCACGGCGGATGAGCGAACCCGGCATGAGATCGTCGTACAACTGGGACTCGAACAAGCCAGACAGTACATCAGCAGCTTCGATCGACCGAATATCCGCTACACCATCACTACCAAACGCAATTCACGCGCACAGTTGCTGCATTTTCTTCGGGCGGAGCACCCCGGGGACGCCGGCATCGTTTACTGTCTATCCCGCAAGAAGGTCGAGGCAACCGCGGAGTTTCTCGTGGATGAGGGGCTGACCGCCCTCCCCTACCATGCCGGAATGCCGGCGAGTGATCGGGAACGTCATCAACGACGGTTCCTCATGGAAGAAGGGGTGATCATCGTCGCCACCATCGCCTTTGGCATGGGCATCGACAAGCCGAATGTCCGGTTCGTCGCTCATCTGGACTTGCCCAAGAGCCCCGAGGCCTATTATCAGGAAACCGGCCGGGCGGGACGTGACGGTGAACCCGCCAATGCCTGGATGGTTTATGGGTTGCAGGATGTCATCATGCTGCGGCAAATGGTGGAGAATTCCGAAGCCGACGAACGGCACAAGCAGGTGGAGCGGCACAAACTGGATGCGATGCTGGGATTGTGTGAGGTCACCTCTTGTCGTCGTCAGACCCTGTTGCGCTATTTCGGCGAGGAACTCCAAAAACCTTGCGGCAACTGCGACAACTGCCTCTCCCCACCCGCAACCTGGGATGGCACGGAGGCCGCACGCAAAGCCCTATCCTGTGTCTACCGGGCCAGTCAGCGCTTCGGGGCGCATCATTTGACCGATATCCTGCTCGGCAAGTCCAGCGAACGCATTGAACGGCTCGGACATCGGCATCTGAGCACCTTCGGGATCGGGCGGGAACTGGACGAGAAGCAGTGGCTTTCTGTCTTTCGACAACTGATCACACTGGGACTGCTCGATGTGGATTACGAAGCCCATGGCGCCCTTAAACTGAATGATGCCTGCCGCGCCTTGCTGCGGGGCGAGGCCCGGCTGCTGCTGCGCCGTGATGAGGAAAAGCATTTGACACGCTCCACCTCCACGACCCATTCCACCCTTCTGGCCGCCCCGGAAAATCACCAATTATGGGAGGCCTTGCGGCAGCTTCGCAAACTGCTTGCCGAGGAACAGGAAGTACCGCCTTATGTGATCTTCCATGACGCGGTGTTGCTGGAAATGGTTAAACAGCGCCCCCGTAACCGGTCGGATCTCCGCGGACTCTCCGGGGTAGGCGAGACCAAGCTGATACGTTATGGTGATAGATTCCTGGCTGTCATCCAACAGCACCCGGGCCCCGCCAGCACGGGAGCGGTAATCAGCGATACCGCCACTGCCAGCCTTGATCTCTTTCGCCTGGGTATGTCCGCGGATCAAATCGCCGCGCATCGAGGGCTGAAAACCAGCACCATCTTCAGCCACCTGGCGCTTGCCATCCTGCGGGGGCAACTCACCGCCCGCGAGGTCGTCAATTTACCGGCCGAGGAAATGAGGAAAATCGAACAGGTCTGGAATGGTCTGCCCGATGAGGAACAAAAGGGCGTCAAGTCGCTGTTTGAAGCTTTCGAGGAACGGTACGATTACGGAATTCTTCGTTGCCTGCACGCGGAATGGCAAAGACGAAAGGAGTGACGGCGCCATTACGACACGCATACAGCCAGCCGGTCTGCGGGTTTGATCTGAAGATCAGGCCGATACCAGATCTCTTGCAATCGCCTCTTCCAGTTCCCCATTAAAGCGGTATTCACAATCGAGACAGTGATCAAGCCAGCGTGACAGGAAATAGTTCAGGTTCCACTTGTAATCCAGGATGGATTCGGTGCTTGTCGCGTCGCGCAGCGCCTCATGCACGTGGGTCCGCGCCCAATCGCTGAGCATTTCCACCGTCCGCGAGTCCAGGCAAACCCGCAGACGCACGGCCGGTTCTCCCAATGAAGCAGAGGCTCCGGCAAAATCGTGTGTCAGTTCGATAACCAGGGTAAATGGGGAGCGCTCGATGAGCCGCACATAAAGCTCGGGCTTGCCCATCGCCTTAGCCCTGGCCACAGACTTCAGGTTCAGCACATCGGGGGCCAAACGCATCAGTCGAACGAAGTTCCCTTCACATACATGTTGCAGCCACAAGGATTTTTCAACCGGACTGAAAGAAACCATGACTTCAGACGCTGCTCAGCTCTCGCAATAGCTGGCGCACGCGCTGGTGGTCTCCCACAGCGCAACGCTGAGGACATTCAAACCTTGGGCCTTGACCTGTTCATAAATCATCTTGGCCAACAATTCCGCCGTGGGGTGCTCATCCAGCAAAAGATACCGCTCTCCAAGTTGTTCCAACGCCGGCACCAGAGGATCATCCCGGTGCAGCAATAAATTGTGATCCAGTTCGGAGTCGATATAGCGATGCGCCACGGCGCTGATGTCGGCAAAATCGCAAACCATACCCTGATCGTTCAATTCCGGGGCCGCCACCGTAATCGCCGCCTTGACACTGTGGCCATGCAAGTGTCGGCATTTGCCCGGATGCCCCATCAGCCTATGACCGTAACAAAAGTAGACATCCTTGGTGATAGTGAACATGGGTGTTTAGGTGTGTGTAAGATTGCACAGCTTCGGTTCAAAGACTGCGGATGCCCTTGATCAGACCGGTCAGGAGATAGCCATCCGCTTCGGCATCCTCGCATCGAGCCACTTCGATATAGACTTTTAGCGGCGGCGATAAGCCCCTGACAGCCTCGATGCAAACCTCGGCAGCCACACCAATGCTCAGCGGAGAACGGCCATGAAACCGAATTTCACTGCCAGTGAGACAGACACCCTCTCCCGTCGCGCTTTCCGATTCCGAGATGGACCGATAAGTCAGACTACAGCATAAGGACGTTTCTTCTCGTCGACTGGCTTGAACACTCATCACGATAGGGAATAATAAAATGAAGGTACATTGTAAATCAGGCCCGCGTGTTTCATGACACTGGCAAAAAGTGATCCAGGTTCTGTTGGTAACTTCGAGTGGTCACAGAGCGGCGCGGGAGTGCCGCTTGTGCTATCTTTCGCGATTTCGAGGGTCAATCTGGGGTTCAAAAACCCATGCTTCCGATCCTGCCTCGAAAATCCTTCAACTTGTACCGACGCGCTCGCGGATCACATTCATGACCAGTAAACTGCATGTCCTCACCGGCATCACCACCACCGGAACTCCTCATCTTGGTAATTACGTCGGTGCGATCCGACCGGCCATCGAGGCGAGCCACCGGCATGATGTGCTCCCCTTCTATTTTCTAGCCGACTACCACGCCCTCATCAAATGCCAGGATCCGGATCGAGTCCGCCAATCGACCCTGGAAATCGCCGCAACCTGGCTGGCGCTGGGTCTGGATACCGCCAACGCCATTTTCTATCGACAGTCCGATGTGCCGGAAATCGCCGAACTGGCGTGGATCCTCAATTGCGTTACCGCCAAGGGGCTGATGAACCGCGCCCACGCCTACAAGGCGGCCGTGCAGACCAATCAGGACAGCGGGGAACCCGATCCCGACAAGGGCGTCACGATGGGGCTGTTCAACTATCCGGTGTTGATGGCCGCCGATATCCTGCTGTTCAAGGCGCATCGGGTGCCTGTTGGTCGGGACCAGGTTCAGCATATCGAGATGGCGCGGGACATCGCCGGCCGCTTCAATCACCTGTACGGCGAACATTTCGTCATTCCCGAAGCCGTGATCAGCGAGGATACCGCCACCCTGCTAGGGCTGGATGGCCGCAAGATGAGCAAGAGCTACGACAACACCATCCCCCTGTTCATGGAAGAGAAAAAGTTCCGCAAGCTCATCAACAAGATCAAGACCAACTCGCTGGAGCCCGGCGAGCCCAAGGATCCCGATACCTGCACCCTGTTCAGCATCTACAAGGCCTTTGCCCGACCCGACGAAACCGCCGCCATCCGTGACCGCTATGCCGGCGGCATCGGCTGGGGTGAAATGAAGGGTGTGCTGTTCGAATACCTCAACGAGCACCTCCAGACAGCGAGAGAACGCTACGAAGCCCTCCTTGAGGCTCCCCGAAAAATCGAGGAAATCCTGCGGGATGGCGCCGCCAAGGCGCGTGAGTATAGTGCTCCCTTGATGAAGGAAGTCCGCTCCAGCATCGGCATTCGTCCGCTGGGCTGAGTAGCCCAAAAGCGGGATTACCCCAGCCGCCCATGCGCATTTTCCCCGGACGCAAACGAAAGAATGTCGTGGCCAACCTCAGGAGAGGCCTGACCGTCGTCAAGAAAATTGGCCGGTCGCGAATGCCTATTCGCGTGCTCTCCCGACAGGGTGATAATGCTCGCGGGCTGGGCAAAATGCCCCTTGCCGCCCGGTGGCTGCTTCAAGGCGTGGAATGGCTCCTCGATACCGCCCCCTCTGGTGCGACAAATCCCTTGGCCATCAGCCTGCGTGTGCGATCCCGGCGCTCTCTGTGGGGTAGATCATTCAGCCTGAACCTGCGTCTCAGGGGCTAGGACATCCGTGCTTCTCGGCGGCTTTGAGCCTTCATCCGCCCGGATACGCAAGCCGCATGCGGCATCTCACAGTGCTTTCGGGATTACCGCCACACCCGGTGCGGACTTAACGATCTCCCTGATGCGACACCTCGCCGGTCATGGGCACGAACAGGACCGGCAAGATCGCCTGGCGTTCCATCCTGCCGCTACGCTTGGTCAGCAGATAGAGCATCTGATTGAAGGCCGGGCCCACCGGAATGACCATACGCCCGCCCTCCTTGAGTTGACTGATCAAGGGTTCGGGGATTGCATCGGGCGCGCAGGTGACGATGATGGCGTCAAACGGGCCGGCCTCCGGCCAGCCCCGATACCCGTCGCCGATTCGCACCTTGACATTGTCATAGCCTAGTCGCTTCAGGTCGGCCGTAGCGCGCAGCCCCAGGGCCTCCACGATCTCCATGGTGTAAACCTCGGCCACCAAGGAGGACAACACGGCCGCCTGATAGCCGGAGCCGGTACCGATTTCCAGGACTTTATCGGTATCTCGTGGCTGGAGTTTTTCGGTCATGAAAGCCACCACATACGGCTGTGAAATCGTCTGGCCGTAACCAATCGGCAAGGCATTATCATCGTAAGCCCCCTCCCGGCGTCCTGGAGGCACGAACTCATGCCGCGGCACCTCGGCCATCGCCTTGAGAACGCCCGCATCGGTGATGTTACGCCCGGAGGCCTTGAGCTGCGTCTCAACCATCCGTTTACGCGCCATCGTGAATGCATCGTCCAGCGCCATGGCGGTCTCCGTCACGGTTAGCAGTGGCGCCGCCCAAACCACAAGGAGGCAGAGCAGTCGTTTGAATCGAAAATATCCATGACAGGTAATGGTATAAGAGTTGTGGGAATGACCGCTGCTCAACATGGCGGAACGCCTCATGCTTCAATGGATTTCCGGGGCTCGGCGCGAAGCCGGGTCAGTCATCGTGTATGCCTTTGCTGGAAGCGTCAGCCTTTGGTTGACCCGAAAACCGTGGCGAATCAAGACGGAATCATCCAGCAACGGCGATGAAAGTATCATAGCCCCTTACAAGCCAGGGCGTGTCTCTGGAACCACATGGACACACCTGTTCAGATCCACCCAAGTTGCAGAGAAACCGCCGCCATGACTCTTCAGGACAATAGCCCCCTCAAACACATCGTCATCATTGGCTCCGGAATGGCCGGAATCATCTTTTCCGAGGAGTTACACAAGCTTTCGCCAGAAACCCTGTTGACCGTGCTGACTCAGGAGTCTCGTGGTTATTACTCACGGCCGATGCTCTCCCACGGATTCTCCCGGGATGATGTGGAAAGCAGGATCATTCTGAAGTCATTCGAGGATCTGCAAGGCAGTGGGCTGAATATACGCGCGGGGACAGAGGTAACCGCCATCGACCGCGAAAGAAAAACCGTGGCCTGCCGCACCCATGATCGGGATGAAGTCATCGGTTATGACCGTCTGGTGCTGGCGCCAGGTTCGGATGCTTTCATCCCGCCACCCTTCCGCGTTGCGGAAGGACTCTATCGGGTCATCAACAGTCTGGACGACCTGATCGGCCTGCGCCGCGAGCGCGCCGGTATTCTGGCAAGTGGTGGCCGCCCCCGCTGGGCCATCATAGGCGGCGGTCTGATTGGCTGCGAGGTCGCTTCGGACATGGCCAAGTCCGGCGACTCCGTCATGCTGTTCCATGCCCTGCCCCGACTTATGGAAAGGCAATTGGTGGAAGAGGATTCCATCACCCTGCTCTCTGTCCTGCGGAATCAGGGCATCGAAGTTCGACTCGACAGCGGGGCTGAGGCCTTCGAACGGGATGCACGGGGTAAGCTCACCATCAGACTGGCGGGTGGCGAGGAATCCGGCTTTGACGGCATCATCGTGGCCACGGGATTCAAACCCCGAACCGCTCTCGCCCAGAATGCAGGGCTGGAAGTCAGGCGTGGCATCGTGGTGAACACCTACCTGACCACGACGGACCCCCATATCTTTGCACTGGGTGATGCCGCGGAATTACCCGAGGGGCGCATTTATGCCTATGTGATGCCCATCCGTCAGCAGGCGCTCTGGCTCGCGCAGTATTTGGCGGGTCAGACTACGGAGGCTTGGCAAGCGCCGATATTCAAGCCGCGAGCCAAGGTGCATGGATTCACAGCGGCACATCCCTACCTGTTTTGATGGAGCCTCTTGGTCTCACAACCATGCCGACACCCTAATTTGCGTCCAAGGGTCATTCGATTTCGGTCTGACGCTCCAGGGCCCATAGAACATGTTCCCGCACCAGCTCGGAGGGGTGATCCAGACGAGATTGCAGGGCTGATCTCAAACGAGATGACGGCCTCGCATTGCCCATGGCGATGGCCAAATTGCGAAGCCAGCGTTCATGGCCCAATCGGCGAATGGCCGAACCTTCAGTCTTGTGCAAAAATTCGGCTTCATCCCAGGTAAACAGACAGAGCAAATCGGCTTCATCCAGGCGATGTCGGGGTAGAAAGTCCGTCTCCCGAGTGAGTTGTGCGTAACGGTTCCAGGGACACACCAATTGGCAGTCATCGCATCCGTAAATCCGGTTTCCCATGGGTTTTCGGAAGACTTCCGGAATCGGGCCATGCAGTTCTATGGTGAGATAGGCAATGCAACGTCGGGCATCGAGCTGATAGGGTGCAATAATGGCTTGGGTGGGACAAATATCGATGCAGGCCCGACAACTGCCGCAATGATTGGCGACAGGGGCGTCGACCGGTAGCGGCAAATCCATATAGATCTCGCCCAGGAAGAAAAATGACCCGGCCTGACGATTGATCAGGTTGGTATGCTTGCCTATCCAGCCCAGACCCGCCTTTTCGGCCAGCGGTTTCTCCATCACCGGGGCGCTGTCGGTAAAGACCCGGTAGCCGAAAGGTCCAATCCTGGATTCAATGCGCCGTGCTAGTGTCTGCAAGCGGTTGCGCATCAACTTGTGATAATCACGTCCCAACGCGTAACGGGAGATGAACGCTTTGCCTGGGTCCTGTAATCGCTCCTCGATCACCGTTCTCGCCTCCGGCAAGTAATCCATACGTACACTGATGACACGAATGGCGCCCGGGACCAATTCCGCCGGTCGGGTACGCAGGCTGCCGTGACGGGACATATAATCCATTTCGCCATGAAATCCCGCCGCCAGCCAGGCATGGAGTCGTTGCTCCGCCATGGCCAGATCGATGTCGCACACCCCCAGTTGCTGAAAGCCCAACTCCAGCCCCCAGGCGCCTATCTGTTCTTTCAGGGTAGCCGGATCGATGCTCGGCATGTATGCAAACTGGAGTACACAGCCACTTTTCTGGAAAATGTAGTCTTACCATTCAAACTTGCCGAAATGTTAACCCGATATCGATGCATTCCGATATGGTAGGCTCCCAAGCTGCAATCCAGACACCAAAGCCATGAAAGCCATCAACGCCCCTCTGTACCTCTATTCCGCCGCCGATACCCGTGCGATCGATCAGGCGGCGATTCATGACCTGGGTATCACCGGCATGGAACTGATGGAGCGTGCGGGACAGGGGGCTCTGGAGACCCTGCGGCAATACTGGCCCGAGGCCCGAACCTTGTCGGTGGTTTGCGGAAGCGGCAACAATGGGGGCGATGGTTATGTGGTGGCGAGGCGCGCGCTGGAACTCGGTTTGGATGTCCGTGCGTACCCGGCCTCTCCACCGGAGTCGCTACGGGGAGAGGCCCGACAAGCCTATGAACGGTATCGCGCCGGCGGCGGCGAAATCCTCGACTTCATTCCCGAGGACTTCGAAGCCACCGAGATACTGGTGGATGGACTGCTGGGCACGGGTTTGGACCGTGATATCAGCGGGTCCTATACCGAGGTCATCGAAGCCATCAACCGTTATCGGGAACGAGGCGAGCAACATGACACCAATCAGCGGGCGGTCGTGGCGCTGGATATTCCCTCGGGTCTGCATGCCGATACCGGCAGCCGCCTGGGTGTGGCAGTCAAGGCGGATCTGACCGTCAGCTTCGTGGCCCTCAAACGTGGTCTGTTTACCGGAGACGGCCCGGAGCTTGCCGGAACGGTGATCCTGGACGATTTGTCCCTGCCCAGCGCCGCAAGGCAGAAGGTCCTGCCATCGGCCCGGTTGTGGACTCCGCCGATCCCGCCCCTGCCCCGCCGACCCTTGTCCGGCCACAAGGGCCTTTACGGGCACGTCCTGGTGGTGGGCGGCGACCACGGTTTTAGCGGTGCGGTCCGGTTGGCGGCGGAGGCATCGGCGCGCGTGGGCGCGGGACTGGTCAGCGTGGCTACGCGCGCCGATCAGGCCGTCATTCTGAACCTGACCCGCCCGGAACTGATGGTTCATGGCGTGGAAACGGCCTCCGATCTGACGCCCTTGCTGGACCGGGCAACCGTTGTTGCCATCGGGCCCGGCCTGGGGCAGTCGGACTGGGGGCTCTCTCTGCTGGAGCGGGTGCTGATGACGGAACTGCCACTGGTGGTCGACGCCGATGCCCTCAACCTGCTGGTGGATAGTTCTTATGTTCGGCATAACTGGGTGCTGACTCCGCATCCGGGCGAGGCCGGCAGGCTGCTGGGCATCACCAGCCAGGAAATCCAGCGTGATCGATTCACCGCCATCAGTTCCCTGCAATCCCGCTATGGCGGCACGATCGTACTGAAGGGTTCGGGCACCCTGATCCAGACTTCGGACGGCATCGCCGATATCTGCGGCGCGGGCAATCCCGGGATGGCCAGCGGCGGCATGGGCGATGTGTTGACTGGTGTCATTGCCGGACTCATCGCCCAGAAAATACACCCTGCCGAAGCCGCCCGGCTTGGCGTCTGCCTGCACGCGACAGCAGGTGATCTTGCCGCCAGGGAGGGAGAACGCGGACTGCTGGCCAGCGACTTGCTGGACAAATTACGTTACTTGCTTAACGGACCCAGCGAAGGATGATCCTGCATCCATCCGAACAAACTGGAGCCGCCGCCAGTCGGTTTACCGCTATCGATGCAACAGGCCGCGTAACAGCAGCCATGACAACAACGTCCAGAGCATGACGGGCACCACCCAGTATGTCCGTTGATAGAGCGTTGGCGGTGGACTGCTCAGGTAGGGAACCGTATAAATCCCTGCCCAGGGCTGGTGCAGCGGTGATTGCTGAAGTATCTCACCATTAGCCAGACCCACCGTCGAAATGCCGGTATTGGTCACTCTCAACACCGGCCGCCTCAATTCGACCCCGCGCGCCAAGGTCATGAACATATGTTGCCAAGGCTCCTGCCAGTATCCATACCAGGAGTCATTGGTGGTATTGACGATGAACTGGGCGCCCAGATCGGCGAGGGAGCGACTGAAGGCGGGAAACAGGCTTTCGTAGCAGATCTGTGGTCCCATCCGGTACCCGTTCCATTCCAGCAATACGGTCGGACCAGGACCGCGGGCGAATTGCCCCGTGGGCGGCAGCCAGTCACGAATCTGCGGCAGCCACTCCTCGCCAGGGATATATTCGCCAAAGGCCAACAGAATGGTCTTGCTGTAATGGGGCGGAACGATCTCGCCTTCGCGATTCAGCACGAACAGCGAGTTGGTCAACAGGCGGGAATCAAGATCGATGCCATAAGCGCCGGTGATCAGCGCCAGCCGGCGCTTGCTCAGAAACGACCGCAGTTTTTCGGTATAGGGAGTGTCGTTCAGATTCTCGCCCATCAGGGCTGGGAAAGCGGTTTCCGGCCACAACACAAAATCCACCGGTTGCTTCAGTTCCGCCAGGGCCTCGTCCGTCAGCGACAAGAAGCGATCCAGAATACCTTGTTGGTAACCTTTGCCTAGTTCCGCCGCAATCTTCTCGGCATTACCAATATTGCCTTGTACCAGCAATACTCGCAGGCTGGCGTCGGGTTCAGGCAACCGCTGCCGCAACCAGAGTCCGCCCAGATTCACCAACAGAAAACCGGCAAGAACAAGCCCAAACAAACGGTGACCGCGCCGCTCATGACGACTCCGCCAGGCCAGCAACATCGGCAGGTTGCATAGCAGGGTGGCCGCGCTGAGGCCCGAAAAGCCGATGACTTCGGCCCAATGGTAAAGCGGGACGTTCGCGCCAAACCAGGAATAGCCGAAATTCCAGTCGAACAAGGTTGGGGTATAGGCCTCACACAGGGTCGTGATCAGCGCCATCAACACCAGCGACAAACCCTGGTTCCAGCGCCAGCGGCGCTGACCCAGAAACCATAGACCTCCAGCCAGAGGCACAAAGAGATGAGCCAGCAGGGCAAACAATCCCATACCCAACACAGCGACGAGCCAATCCAGGTGCGCGAACTCATGCAGGAGATAGGTCACCCAATTGAAACCGATCAGGGTAAAGACGAAGGCCGTCAGGAAGCCCCCCGCCAGCACCGCTTGTAGTTGGCTCTGGCGGCTCCAGAACAGCCACAGCGGCACGAAGCAGAACAGCGACGCCCAGGGGGGGAATGGAATGTAGCTGGTACCGATCAATACGCCGGAGAGTACTGGCAGCCACCATTGCCGCAAGGAAGCTGTCATGGGGAAAGGATGAGTTTGGGGCCTTGGCCGGCCGGGAGTGGATTACACGAGGCGTTGCCGAATGATGCGCTCGACCTCGGCGTCGCTCAGCACAATCGGATTGGTCTTCATGCTGGAGCCGCGGGAGTGGGCGATGATGCGGGGAATATCCGCTGCTTCGACCCCCAGCGCCGACAGGGGTGGCAAGGCCATGAGTTCGGTCCATTCCTGGAGGCGTCGGACCAGTTCCGCCCCCGCCGCAACATCGTCGAGCCCCGCGTCACCGGCCAGCAAACGGCCGACCTCGGCATACTTGTGCAACACGGGGTGATCCGGTTCACGGTCGCGCAGGGCGTCGATATTGACTTCGGTGGCCGCCGCCACCAGGGTTCCGCACACCACCCCATGTGGAATGGGAAAGAAGGATCCCAGGGGTTGCGCAAGACCATGCACCGATCCCAATCCAGTCTGAGCCAGGCAGACGCCTGAAACCAGCGCCGCATAGGCCATTAGTTCCCGAGCTTCGGCGGCGGCGGCGCCCCCCCCGGAGAACCAGGCGGGCAGACCACTGATGGCAGCCCTCAAGCCAGACAGCGCCAGGGCATCGGTCAGCGGGTTGGCACGAATGGAGACATAGGACTCCAGGAGCTGCGTGAAGGCGTCCATGCCATTGGCGGCGATCAACGCCGACGGGCAAGTGGCTAAAAGATCGGGGTCAACGATGGCATACGCGGCCATCAACCGGTCATCGCGGAAGGATTTCTTGAAGCCTTCGACGCCGTGACGCGTCAGCACCGCGTTTTTCGTCGCTTCCGAACCTGTTCCGGCCGTCGTGGGAACGGCGATGAAGGGCGTGGCTGGCCCCCGATAGGGGAGCTCAGGCCCAACGCCTTCAAGATGATCCATGACGCTGTTCCCGGTCCGCAGCAGACCCGCCATCGCCTTGGCCGCATCCAGCGTACTGCCGCCACCCACGCCAATGACCACATCCACGGCTTCCTGGCGCCAGCGCGCCACGGCCTCATCGATTTCCTCGGGCGAGGGCTCACCTGGAATGCGTAGAACACTCCACCGGCATCCATGGCGGTTCCACTCCTGTTGCAAAAACTCCCATTGAGGGGAATTCGTGAAGGACTGCGCCCCCGTCACCAATAGCAGATTTTGCCCGAATCCGACCGCCAGTTCCGGCAGAAGCTTCAGGCGCCCCGCGCCAAACTCGATGCGCGGCAAACGGCCAATCGAAAATGGCGCGATCATTTCAGCCGGCAGGAAAGAGAGCCTGCATCGGCACACCCTGTCTGGGTTCGGCCATCATGGAAGCCACCGCATCACGCCAGATCGCGTAATGCGCCGTCTGCTTGTGCGCCATCGCATCCTCCGCCGTGGCGTAGGCTTCATAGAGAATGAAGTGAGTCGGCTCGGACAGATCCTGCAAGATGTCAAAACGCCGATTGCCAGGCTCCTTCACCGAGGCTTCATGATTAGCCCGGGTCGCTTCGATAAACGCGGCCAGAGAATCAGGCCTTACGTGAACATGAACCAAAGTGACATGCATACCATAACTCCATCAATATTCATTACAGGCCGAGCCTTCAGCCGAGCCATTCGGACCAGCCCCTGCAAACCAATCCCCTTCAATTCCGCCTTACGCTGTCGCCTCGCCCAATGCCAAAGTAATCGAAGCCTTTTGCCTTAAGCACCTCGGGATCATACAGATTCCTCCCATCAAAAATGGCGGGGTGATTCAGTTTGCGCTGGATGGTGTCGAAATTGGGGCTGCGGAAGACATTCCATTCGGTGAGAATCACCAGTGCGTCAGCGCCTTCCAGAGTCGCCTCGGGAGAGTCGCAGAGGACCAGTTCAGGTCGATCACGGTAAATGCGCCGGGCTTCGTCCATGGCCACGGGATCGAAAGCCCGTACCCGGCTGCCGGCGGCCCACAGTTTTTCCATGAGGGTCCGACTCGAGGCCTCGCGCATGTCATCCGTGTTTGGCTTGAATGCCAGGCCCCACAGGGCAAAGGTTTTTCCCTTCAGATCACCCTGGAAATAGCTCAAAAGCTTTTCATAGAGACGCAGTTTCTGCCGATCATTGACACCTTCGACGGCTTGCAACAATTGCGCCGGGTAATCCACATCACGGGCGATACGTTCCAGGGCCTTCACATCCTTGGGAAAGCAGGAGCCGCCGTAACCACAGCCGGGATAGATGAAGTGATATCCGATACGGGGGTCGGAGCCAATACCCACACGGACTTTTTCGATGTCGGCGCCCAGCCGCTCGGCCAGATTCGCCAGTTCATTTATGAAGCTGATCTTGGTCGCCAGCATGGCGTTGGCGGCATATTTGGTCAGCTCCGCGGAACGGATATCCATGCACACCAATCGGTCATGGTTACGGTTGAACGGCGCGTAAAGCGCCCGGAGCAATTCCGTCGTGCGGGGGTTGTCCGTACCGATCACGATGCGATCGGGTTTCATGAAATCCTCGATGGCCGCACCTTCCTTGAGAAACTCAGGGTTGGAAACAACATCGAACTCGACCTTGACCTGTCGCTCGTCGAGAACAGCGTTGACGGTATCACGCACCCGGTCCGCCGTGCCGACGGGCACGGTCGACTTGTTGACGATGATGCGGTACTCGCTCATGCGTTCGCCCACACTCCGTGCGACGGCGGTCACATATTGCAGATCGGCCGAACCATCCTCATCCGGGGGCGTACCCACGGCGATGAACTGAAACAGGCCATGCGCCACGCCCGCGTCCACATCCGTGGTGAATTTAAGGCGTCCCGCGGCCCTATTGCGGTCAATGACACTGTCCAGTCCTGGTTCATGAATGGGAACCTCTCCTTGATTCAGGCGATCGATCTTGCCCTGATCGATGTCAACGCAGACAACGTCATTGCCCACTTCGGCGAGGCAGGCGCCAGTGACCAATCCGACATAACCGGATCCGAAGATTGTAACTTTCATGCTGGTGATTGTTAGTAGATAAAATGTTCGTCATGCCGCTGAATGCTCAACCCACCGAGCGAGATCGTTCTCGATATCCTCGATATATTCCAGCCCTACGGCAACACGGATCAATCCCTCGCGAATGCCGGCGGCCTCCCGATCGGCTTCAGTCAACCGACCATGAGTGGTGGTCGCGGGATGGGTGATGGTCGTTTTGACGTCGCCGAGATTGGCCGTGATCGACAGCAACCGGGTCGAGTCGATGAGCTTCCAGGCCGCCGCGCGGCCACCCTCGACCTCGAAACTCACAATGCCGCCCGCCGCCCGTTGTTGGTGACGGGCCAAGTCATATTGAGGATGCGAGGGCAGACCCGGATAATTGACCCTGGCCACCCACTCCTGTTGTTCCAGCCATTCCGCTAGGGCCTGGGCGTTCTCGCAATGAGCGCGCATGCGGATGCCGAGCGTTTCCAGTCCTTTCAGAAACACCCAGGCATTGAAAGGACTCATGGTCGGTCCGCCGGTGCGGAGAAAGGGGTAAATCTGCTTCTCCAACAGCTCCTGGCCGCCGACGATCGCGCCCCCCACACAGCGGCCCTGCCCGTCCAGATATTTGGTCGCGGAATGAATGACGAAATCGGCTCCGAGTTCCAATGGGCGTTGCAAAGCCGGTGTGCAAAAACAATTATCGACCGCCAACCAAGCGCCATGCCCGTGAGCCAAATCCGCAAGCCATCGGATATCGGCGATCTCGGTCAATGGGTTGGAGGGCGTTTCGGCGAACAACAGGCGCGTGTTGGGACGCATGGCCGTTTCCCAAGCCAAGGTTTCAGTCAAATCGACGAAGGTCGTCTCCACGCCAAACTTGGCGAGATAGTTCTGAAACAGCAATAGGGTGTTGCCGAACACTCCGCGCGAACAGACGACATGATCTCCCGCCTTGAGCAGCCCAAAGGCCAGACTGGCGATGGCCGCCATCCCGGATGCGACCGCAATGCACCGCTCCCCGCCTTCCAGAGCGGCCAGACGTTCCTCGAAATTGCGGACGGTAGGGTTCGTGAAGCGCGAATAGATATTTCCGGGAATCTGACCGGAGAACCGCGCCGCCGCTTCGGCCGCGCTGGCGAAAACATAGCTGGATGTCGGAAATATCGGTTCGGCGTGTTCACCCTCCGACGTGCGATGCTGCCCCGCGCGCACGGCCTGAGTATCGGGGTGAAATTCGCTCCAGTTTAATTCTGTCATACTGAAATTCCATCAATTATCCCGCGTTGTGCAACCCTATGGTCGCGGCCGGAGCCTCACGGGTGGTCTTCGCGCTGTCGTTTCGCCGGTGACTCAACCGATCGAGATACGCCTGACTCACATCGCCGGTAACATATTTCCCCGTGAAGCAGGAGGTGTCAAACTCGCCTATCTCAGGATTGCCCCGCTGCACGGCATCGATGAGATCCTGCAAATCCTGGTAGATCAGCCAGTCGCAGCCCAGTTCACGTTCGACCTCTGCCTCGCTACGCCCAAAGGCGATGAGTTCCTCGGCGGCAGGCATGTCGATCCCGTAGACATTGGGATAACGCACCGGCGGCGCGGCCGATGCGAAGTAAACCTTGTTGGCCCCTGCGTCCCGGGCCATCTGGATGATCTGTTCCGATGTCGTGCCACGCACGATGGAATCGTCCACCAGCAGGACATTGCGTCCCTGAAATTCCATGCCGATGGCATTGAGCTTCTGCCGAACCGACTTTTTTCGGAGTTGCTGGCCGGGCATGATGAAGGTACGGCCGATATAGCGGTTCTTGATGAATCCCTCACGGTACTTGACCCCCAACTGATTGGCCACCTGCAGGGCCGAGGTACGACTGGTATCAGGGATGGGGATGACCACGTCGATGTCATGATCGGGTCGCAGCCGCTTGATCTTGTCGGCCAATTTGTCACCCATGCGGCGTCTGGCCTTGTAGACCGAGATGTGATCGAGCATCGAATCGGGGCGGGCGAAGTAGACATACTCAAAGATACAGGGCGACAAAGTGGCGCGGGCCGCACACTGCCGAGCATGCAGAGCACCGTTTCGCTCAATGAACATCGCCTCGCCTGGAGCCACATCACGGATCATCGTGAATCCCAGCACATCGAGAGCCACGCTTTCGGAGGCAAACATGTAATCAATACCTTGATCGGTCTTGCGTTCCCCATACACCAGGGGGCGAATGCCATGCGGATCCCTGAAGGCCAGTACACCGAAACCCGTGATCATGGCAACGACAGAATAGGCGCCACGACAGCGCTCATGAACGCGGGATACCGCATCAAAGACATCATTCGGGCCGATACGCAGCTTCCCAATTTCATGCAACTCATGAGCAAACACGTTCAGCAACACCTCGGAATCGGAATCGGTGTTGAGATGCCGCTGATCCTCGACGAAAAGCTCCCTTTTGAGCTTCTCGGCATTGGTGAGGTTGCCGTTATGCGCCAGCGTAATGCCATAAGGCGAGTTAACATAGAAGGGCTGCGCCTCGGCGGAACTGGTGCAGCCCGCCGTTGGGTAGCGAACATGGGCGATACCCATCGCCCCACGCAGATTCACCATGTGACGTGTATGGAAGACATCCCGCACCAGTCCGCTATCCTTTCTCAAGTGAAAGCGATCGCCCTCGCAAGTCACGATACCCGCCGCGTCCTGGCCACGGTGCTGAAGCACGGTCAGCGCTTCGTAGAGTTCCTGATTAACATCCTGGCTGGACACAATTCCTGCTATACCACACATATCGGTAATTTCACTTCAATGGGAAATAGGTTTGGAAACCGGGCGGGGAATGAACCCTGGAGGCAATTGCCTTTCCAGCCAAAGAGCCAACGACTGAAACATGGGTATCAACTGAGACTCCCGCCACCAGGATTCACGTGGCAGGGGCGTTGAACGGGCAAGAAACACTAGCACCGCAACAATCAGCATGCCACGCGCCAAGCCAAAAAGCAGACCGGCCATGCGATCAATGCCGGCGAGCCCCGTCGATTCGAGTAATCGCATCATCAAAAAGCCCAACAGGCTTGAGGCCATCAGCGTCAGCAAGAAGAGACCGCCGAAAGCCACCGCGAGACGAACCGTAGGTGAAGGAATGGCATTCAGTAGATAGAGTTCCAGTGTATCGCTGAAAGTTATGGCTACCCAGATCGCCAGGCCCCAGGAAATCAGGGATAAGACTTCCCGCACCAAGCCTCGAACCAAGCCAATCAGACCAGAGATGCCCAAAATGCCAACGATGCATGGGTCCACCCAATTCAAGTTCATGAACGTGCGATCTCCTCTGCTCGAGCCAATGGTGGCCCAAGTCAGCGGCTCTGGATAATCATGCCCTTGACGCCATCCTGGGAAGAGAGCTGTTTCTGGATTTGTTCGGCTCGGACCCGGTCGAGACTGGGCCCCACCGTCACCCGATAAACTTTACCGGAACTCCCCTCGGCCGCATGAATGCGCACCGGCAGGTTACGTTTCTGCAATTTCTCGACGAGTTTACGGGCATTCGACTCATCGGCGAAGGTACCCGCCTGCACAGTCCAACGGCCGCCGGAGGCGCTGGAAGCCTGGGCTTTCTTGGGCGCGACAGCTGCCGCCGTATTGGTTTTTTTCGAGGCTTTGGCTGAATTATCAGTCGCGGCAACTGAAGGTTTCTTTGGCGGAAGATCCCCTGAGCGAGCGGCTGGGGAAGCCGTATTGCGAGTGGCAGGCGGCGGTAAACCCACGGCACCCGGCTTGGTTCCCGCGGCAGCCGAAGTATTTTTACGTGTCGCGATAGCGGCGTCCGAGGGAGGTGATGGCGCTTCTGTCGTTGGCTTTAGTTTGTATCTTGAACCGGAGACCCCCCTGATATCAGCAGGCTCGCCAGGACTGGCGGCCACGTTGTTCTTCTGCTTCCCGGCGGGAGGTTTTGGAGCGATTCTCGGCGACGGCCGATCCACACCAATAGTGTCATCGGGGATGGCAGCGGACTCGACAGGTGACTCGGGCACAGAATCCCGGGCACTCAGGTCAGGAGAGGGTTGTATCCCTGTCTTTGGCGGCTTGCCTGGAGGCGCTTCGTCTAACGAAACCACTTCGTACTTTTGCGATTTAACCTGTGCCTTGGCAGCGGGTTCCTTCGATGGCCGCGGCTTGGCCGACTCCTCGGGTGCATCGCGCGTATCCGCGGGCAGTTCCAGCGCCTTTTCCTGTATGGCGTCTGGTAGTGTGGCAGAGTCCTTGGGGGTTTTGTCCTCGAAAAACATGGGCACAATGAGCACAGCCAGCAACATGATGACTGCCGCGCCCACCAAACGATGTTTCAACTGCTCATCCATTCAATCACCCTCATCGGCTACCATCGCCAAGTATTCAGAGACCAGAAAAAAAGAGCCGAATATCACTAGCAAATCCCCTGGCAGTGCCTCACGGCTGGCCACATGAATGGCGTCCGAGGCATCGGTAAAACCGCTTCGTATCCTTGTTATGCCGGCATTATGGAGAATATTCTTTAATTCTTCAGAAGAAGCCGCGCGTGGCATGCGCAAGGGCGCCAGATACCATTCATGCATGTGTTCGCTCAGGATGCCGACCATGGCGGGGATATCCTTGTCCCGCATGACCGAAAACACTGCCTTGCATCGGCGATCCGGGTAATACCGAAGCAGATGGGTAACCAGGTTCCGCACAGCTTGCGGATTATGCGCTACATCCAGCAAGACCGGGACCGGCCCGGGAAAAAACTGAAAACGGCCCGGTAACCGCACTTCCAGCAATCCCCGTTCAATCGCCTCCCGACTCACGGGAACATGCGAAGCAGCACACTGCAAGCACTGCAAGACGGCAGAGGCATTAATGAATTGATGTTCCCCGGGGATAGCCGGGACAGGGAGTCCATCCAGTCGGCTGTCATGACCCGACCACCAGTTCCATGCCGAATCGGCCCGCTCAAAACCAAAATCCCGACCGTGAAGTTGAAGTTGCGCACCCAACTCCCGGGCAACTCTCACTACCGAATCGGGAACATCATTATCGGCGACTATGCCAGGATGGCCGCCGCGGAGGATGCCGGCCTTCTCGGCGCCAATCAGTTCACGAGTATCGCCCAACCATTCTCGATGGTCGATATCGATGGTGGCTATCAAAGCGATATCGGCATCGACGACATTCACCGCATCCAGACGACCACCGAGCCCAACCTCAAGAAGCTGAATATCCACACCCTCTTTCGCAAATATATCCAGTGCGGCAAGTGTGCCAAATTCAAAAAAGCTGAGCGTGGTTCCTTGGCGTACCCGGTCAATGAGTTCGAAAGTCCGGATGATTTGATCATCATCCACCGGGCGGCCATCGAGACAGATGCGCTCGTTATATCTGAGAATATGCGGAGAGGTATAGGTTCCTACCCGGTACCCAGCGGCACGCAGAATACTGTCGAGCATTGCCACGCAGGAACCCTTGCCATTGGTGCCACCCACGCTAAAGGTAAATGGCCTGCGGCTAGGCAATCCCATACCGCCAAGAACCCGAGATATTCTGGCCAGACCCAAATCGATCGAGAGGGGGTGCAGGGTTTCCTGCCAAGCCAGCCAATCGGCCAGCGTTTCAAAACGCATGGATTAGGCGCAATCCTCGCTTTCGGTTCCACTCGAAAGGTAAACGGTATCGGGAGCCTTCTCCGATCCGGTGGCAGGCATCAGCAGTTCGAGGATGGAGGCAATGGTTGGACGCATTTCACGTCGGTCAACAATCATATCAATCGCGCCATGCTCCAGCAGGAATTCGCTGCGTTGAAAACCATCGGGTAATTTTTCACGAACGGTCTGTTCGATCACGCGCGGTCCCGCAAAACCGATCAGAGCGCCTGGCTCACCGATGTTGATATCGCCCAGCATGGACAGACTGGCCGAAACGCCACCCATGGTGGGGTCGGTCATGACGGAAATGAACGGTATGCCGGATTTGGCCATCATGGCTAACGCCGCACTCGTCTTGGCCATCTGAAACAGTGACAGCAGAGATTCCTGCATGCGCGCCCCGCCACTGGCCGAGAACACCACCATGGGGGTGCGCTGGGCGATGCAATGACTTACACCCCGCACAAAGCGTTCGCCTACAACTGAACCCATGGATCCCCCCATGAATTCAAAATTGAACGCCGCCGCGACAATCGGTCGCCCCTCAAGCAACCCCGCCACCACAATTAGCGCGTCTTTTTCGCCCGTGCTTTTTTGAGCCTGCGTCAAGCGGTCTTTATATTTCTTACTGTCCCTGAACTTCAGCACATCCACCGAGACGAGCGACTCCGCCAATTCCACCCGATTGCCGGGATCCAGAAAGGCGTGCAGCCGCTTGCGGGCGCTCATGCGCATGTGGTGACCGCACTTCACGCATACTGACAGATTTCGCTCCACTTCAGACCGATAAAGAATGGCGCTGCAATTCGGGCACTTGATCCATAACCCCTCAGGTACCGTGCCCTTGCTGGAGGCTTCGGTCCGAATCTTGGAAGGAACTAGCTTGTGAAACCAACTCAAAGTCTGCCCTCCAATCAATCAGGCGGTGGTAAGAGAAACTTCGGCGTCAAGGGCTTGGCGCATTGATTGAATGAGTGCCACGATGGCGCTGAGGGCCTGGGCGGTATTTCCCTCCGCGGCTTCAATCAGGCTGACCAGCGCGCTGCCAACGACCACGGCATCGGCAAAACGCCCCAAGGCTGCCGCCGTTTCAGCACTCTTAACCCCGAACCCTACCGCCAAGGGTAAATGCGTGAGTTCGCGAATGCGCGCTAGCTTTTGTTCGACCTCGGCCAGATCCAGATGCGCGGCTCCAGTCACTCCTTTTAGCGCCACATAATAGAGATAGCCTCTGCCCAGTTCCCCCATTTTTCGTATTCTCGGATCGGTGCTGTTGGGGGCCAACAAAAAAATGGGGGCGATCTCCGATTGCTTCAGCAGGCTCAGAAACTCTCCAGATTCCTCTGGCGGCATATCCACGGTCAAAACCCCGTCCACGCCGGCCGCGGAAGCCTTATCGATGAAGCCTTGGTAACCCAGGGCTTCGATAGGGTTGAGGTATCCCATGACCACCACGGGAGTGGTGGTATCGGATTCCCTAAACTGTCTGATCAGATCCAGTGTCTTGCGCAGGCTCATCTTGTGCGCAAGAGCGCGCTCGCTCGCCCTCTGAATGACAGGACCATCCGCCATGGGATCGGAGAATGGCACCCCCACCTCGATGATGTCGGCCCCGGCCTTGACCATGGCGTGGAGCGCCGGCACCGTGAATTCGGGATTCGGGTCACCGGCGGTGATGAAGGGAATCAGCGCCGTGCGCTGCATGGCCTTGAGTTGAGATAATTTCTGATTCAGTCGGCTCACAGCACTATTCCCTCGCGCGCGGCAATGGTGTTGATGTCCTTGTCACCACGGCCGGACAAATTGATGAGAATATTCGTGTCCCTGCTTAGCGTGGGGGCCAGTTTCATGGCATAGGCCACGGCATGACTGGACTCCAGTGCAGGGATGATTCCCTCCATCCGCGTCAAGGCATGAAAACCTTCCATCGCCTCCGTATCGGTGATGGCGACATAACGCGCCCGGCCGCTATCTTTCAGCCAAGCATGCTCAGGGCCTACGCCCGGGTAATCGAGCCCTGCGGAAATCGAGTGGGTCTCTATAATCTCACCATCTTCATCTTCCATCAGGTAGGTGCGATTTCCATGGAGGACACCTGGCCGACCGGCGCACAGAGGGGCGGAATGTCGTCCTGTCTCTACACCGTCTCCGGCGGCCTCGACGCCATGCATCTCGACTCCTGCGTCTCCAATAAAAGGATAAAACAAACCGATGGCATTGGAACCACCACCGACACAAGCAATCAGCACATCCGGCAGACGACCGGTCCGGGATACCATCTGTTCACGCGACTCCCGGCCGATGATCGCCTGAAAGTCTCGAACCATGGCGGGATATGGGTGAGGACCGGCAACCGTGCCGATGATGTAAAACGTATTATCGACGTTGGTCACCCAGTCACGCATGGCCTCATTGAGCGCATCCTTCAAGGTTTTCGAGCCTGAGGTGACCGGGACTACCTGTGAACCCAGAAGGCGCATCCGCAATACATTGGGCGCCTGCCGTGTGACATCCACCGCCCCCATGTAGACCACGCATTCCAGCCCCAGACGAGCCGCTACCGTGGCGGTCGCGACACCATGCTGACCCGCTCCGGTTTCGGCAATGATTCGAGTCTTGCCCATCCGTTTAGCCAGCAAGGCCTGCCCGATGGTGTTATTGACCTTGTGGGCGCCAGTATGGTTTAGATCCTCGCGCTTCAGATAGATCTGGGCTCCACCAAGATGGCGGCTCAACCGCTCGGCATGGTATATCGGAGAGGGACGACCTACGTAATGCTGCAAGTCGTGATCCAACTCCATCAAAAACTCTGGATCTTTCATGTAGCGCTGGTAGGCCAGACGCAGCTCATCGATGGGTTCCATGAGCGTTTCAGCCACGAAAACTCCACCATAGGGCCCAAAATGGCCCCGCTCGTCGGGCAAGTTATAAGGTTCGGTCGCGTTGTAAGCCATAATCCGATCGCTGCACAGTGTTGATGAATGCCGCCATCTTGACGGCATCCTTGATACCCTTCCCGGCCTCCACACCACTGGAAACATCCAGGGCATAAGGCCTTACGACCTCGATGGCCGTGCCTACGTTCTCTGGCGTCAGCCCACCGGCCAGTATGAGTTGACTGGCCATTCCCCTGGGCAAACGGCTCCAGTCAAAGGTTTCCCCGGTTCCTCCAGCCGCATCCGGGCGCCATGCATCCACCAGATATCCGGAGGCGCGGGAATAGGTCTCCATTGCCTCGATGACATTCAGCCCAGGCTTCATCCGCAATGCCTTGATCCAGGGTTTCCCCAGAGACTCGCAAACCGCCGGGCTTTCATCACCGTGAAACTGCAGAAGATCGATTCTGACCGCACCAAGAATTTGCCGTATGCGGGCTGAGGACTCATTCACGAACAAACCCACCACCGTCACGAATGGTGGAAGTGCACCGACCAGGCTTATCGCCTGATCCACATCAACATTCCGTGGGCTCGGGGGGTAGAAAACCAAACCAATGGCGTCCGCGCCCAGCGAAATGGCCGTTTGCACATCCTCTACGCGCGTAAGGCCGCAAATTTTAACGCGAGTTCGGTGCAAGGGATATGGTAATTTCAATTGTGGCTAAAAGAATCGAAACGCCGTGCATCGGCTGGCAGATGCTCGAAGATGGCGTGGCGGGGAAGGCTAAAAGCTTCAGGGTAGTGGATGCCGGCAAAGTATAAACCGTCCGGGGGCGCCGTCACACCGCCCATGGAACGGTTCCGGGCATCCAGCACTTCGCCGGCCCAGTCAGGCGTATGCTTCCCAGTGCCGATTGCCGTCAGTACACCCACGATATTCCTGACCATATGATGCAAAAATGCATTGGCGCAGATATCAATGAAGACGCGCTCCTCCACCCGACTGACGTGAATGAAGTGCATGAATCGTCGGGGACTTTTGGACTGGCAACCTTGAGCCCGAAACGAGGAAAAGTCATGTTCACCAATCAACCATTGGGCGCCCTCGCGCATGGCTTCGATTGACATCGGGCGGGGCATGCAACTCACTTGACGACGCTGAAAGGCTGAGGCCATCCCCCTATTCAATATCACATACCGATAGTGCCGCGCGATGGCACTGGCCCGGGCATGAAAGCTGTCCTCGACTTCCCGCGCCCAAATGACCCGACAATCCTCTGACAGATTGGCGTTACCGCCCATCACCCAGGAATAGGATTTGCGATGAACCTCGGTATCGAAATGCACGACCTGAGCCGTGGCATGAACCCCGGCGTCGGTTCGCCCCGCGCAAGTCACTCGTATCGGCCTATCCGCCACCCGAGAGAGCGCGGCCTCAAGCTCGGCTTGCACAGTACGGCGACCACTCTGCCATTGCCAGCCGGCAAAGCCGGAGCCGTCATATTCGACGCCCAAGGCAACCCTCATGCGGTCCCAGCGGCCCTGATCATGAAATCAACTCTCCACACGAGGTGTTCAGGCAGTTCTGCCAACCCTGATACCCGCGCACTGTCGATTTGACACCATAAGTGGAGTGCATCGACCTGTACGTGGGTGTCATCATGCAACCGTGCCAGGAAAACACCAAGACCTAACCGGGGTACCAAGAAATGCTCTACTCAAACTAGACTGCGCATGACTGGACCATGATGCCGGTAACCCCCCTGACCAATGGGTTACCTGGCAGCCCTGAATTGATATAACCAGGTTTCAGTCATGGCATCGCCATTGCCGCGAATGTATAGCCGCAGTTCAACGGGCTCTTCTGATTTTGCGGGTGTCAGATCGAAAATGGCCCGCCAACGGCGGGTGCCTGGTATGGGCTCCATGAACGCACCGCTAATGGTTCCCTGGGAGGCCGTGACCACGGGCTCCGCCTTGACGGTATCTCCCCAAAGCGGATCCAGCGCCTCCCCCGCAAATTCCACACTGAACTTGTAGACACCCTGGGGGCGCGGCTTGCCGGGTTGCCCACCGCGACCAATCCGGGTGGCTACACACCGGGCGACCTTGGCTGGATAGGGCTCATCACCCAGCCAGTGGAGGCGATAGCGCAAGCGGTAGGAAGATCCCGCCTTGGCAGGTTGTGCGGGTCGCCAGTACGCGCCAATATTGTCATGAATTTCGTCGTCAGTTGACAATTCCACCAACTGGACAGACCCGTCACCCCAATCATCCAGAGGCTCCACCCACAGACTCGGCCGGCGCTCGTAGTTGACTCCGTCGAGATAGTTCTCGAATACCCGATCGCGCTGCAACAGACCGAAACCCCTGGGGCTCTTATCGACAAAACTGGAGGTAACGGCGTAAGGCTGGTTGATCAAGGGTCGCCAAAGCCGCTCACCCGCTCCGGTCCAGATAGCCAAACCATCGGAGTCATGGACCTCCGGTCGCCAGTCTTCCAGGCGACGTTTTTCGGTTTCACTGAACCAGTACATCGATGTCAATGGGGCCAAACCCAAGCGCGTCACATCTTTCCGCATAAACAAAGCGGCCTCGATGTCCATGATGACGCCTTCGGTCCGGCGAATCGAAAGCCTGTACGCACCGGTAATGCTGGGACCGTTGAGCAGCGCGTAAATAACTTCGGGTTCATTCTCGGTCTTGGCACCCTCGATATAAAACTCGGTGTAATCCGGGAATTCTTCAGGTGTCGGCTCGGCGGAATCGATGGTAACGCCACGGGCGGACAAGCCATACTGGTTCAAGGCGCCAATGGCCCGGAAATAGGAGGCACCCAGGAATGCCACCCAATCCTGGGTCCGCCAATCATCTCGCTGGCGAGACTCCTGCAGGCGGAACCCGGCAAAGCCTGTATCGCCTGGTAGCTTGCGCGCGATGCTGTTTTTCGGCATCGAGAAATAATCGTTGCTGTAAAGGATCTCCCTGGCTTGCCCGTTATCCAGCACATGCATTTTCACGGACTTCTGGAAGAACTGCCCCACATGAAAGAACGTGGCAGGGAATATGCCCGGTCCCTGCGCGAACAAGGCAGACTCTGGTTTGTAACGAATGTTGCCCCAGGCCTCGTAGTCAATCTTCTCTACTACTGAAGGCATGGGTTTGGGCGGCGCGGTATAAGCCGATTTAGCCATGCCGCTTGCACGCTCAACCAGTGCCTCGTAGTTGAAGGGGTGGGGTGGACCAAAGTTCAAGGCGGAGCCTGCAGCAGAAACGGCTAAACAGGGACTGATCAGGACTATGCCGAATACAAGCTTTATCGCAGAAATGTGAAAATGACGAGAGTTCAATGGGGTGATCATCATTATTATCCTTATTGCTTGACGAGCGGGTCTGCCGATCAAAGGCGTCAAGTGCTAAATTTTAGCGGAACCCGTTCATCAACGCTGAAAATTTCTCCAGCATCTGGGTCAGCAAGGTGCAAATCCAGTGCGCGGTTGCTGAGGCTGTCGGAATGCCTGAGGCGTGGCTAATCAGCGCTCGTATAGCCGGCTAAATCCGGCCGGGATCAACGCTGACAGATCAATACCCACCTGATCACGATTTCGCCCTGTTTCTAGCGACGGCGACGAAAACGGGTGGCCATCATTTGGGTGGGGTGCTCATCGGATCTGAGCAGAAAAGTGGCATACGCCAGATTGGCCGAAACCAGCGGTTTATCTTCAAAATCGATCAGCGCCTGGGAAAAACACTCCTTGGCGTCTGCCAGTATTTGCAGGCGGGAATCCTTGTCAGACCACCTTTCCCGGGACCAGTTGATGAGGCAACAACCCTTATTGTTTCGCGCGATGGCCACACGACTGATGAGCGAGGGCTCCGCGGCAGTACCATAGCGACTGATGACTTCGTCATAGGCATAAAGCCCCTCTTCGTGCCGCCCCAGCGAATCCAGGGTATCGCCAATATAAACCAACGCCCGTGCCACGCGCTCACTCAGCGCCGGCTGAGAGGAGGCTTCAAAACGGTCAACCACTTCACGATAGGCCAGCAGGGCCTCCTCATGGTGCCCCAATAAATCCAGCGTGACACCGCGATTCAGCAGAGCCTTGGCTACTCGCTCCTGCAAGCTCAATTCCCGGGAATCCCCAAACCGTCTGATCACTTCCTCATCGACCAGAAGCCCCTCCTGGTGGCGGCCCAGCTGATCCAGGATGGCGCTCTTGTTGATGAGCGATTTGGCCACCCATTCCTGCAAGGTCAAATCCGTAGCCTCGCCGAATCGGTCAAGAATCGCATCATAGAGTCGAATGGCATCGTTACCCTCGGAGAGGACGGCGGCATTGAAAATGGCGCTGGCCTCCTGAACCGGATCGGCTTCACCAGAGGAGGCGGCCTTGACCCAATATTCAGCCGCAAGGGTCTTGTCTCCATCCAGATAGGCCTCAAGGGCGCGAGCATGACTGAGTCGGAAGTCAATTTCTCCGTCCTCGGTTTGTTGCTGGCGTGATTCGAAGTTCCCCGGTGAGGACTCGAATGCTGATGACGATCCCTCCTTTCCTCGTACCTTTGACCATAAATTCTGCACTTTCCGCCAATGACTACTTTCATTGGCAATGTCGCTGCCGGACTTGCGGCGCCTTGCCATGCCATCCGTCATTTTCCGAATGATTCGATTCAGCCTCCCCGGATCGTCGTCCCATACCAATCCAGCATCGATGGCATGCCCTTTTACCTGGGTGGATTTTTTTAGCGCTCCCAAACCAAACCAGCCTATGATGAGGGTGATGATCCAGACCACCAGCCCCACACCCAAAATGAGCAGGCTGATGAAAGTAAGGCGATTGACTTGGGTGACCAATACCGTATTTTGCTGATCCAGCATCCGTCCTTGCTGTTCAAACAAGTGCGTTTGCTGATCGAACATCCGGCTCTGTTGATCCAGCATTTTGCTTTGCTGCTCGACCAGTTTCTCCTGTTGATCGAGTAATTGCGTTTGCGCCCTGAGCTTGTTGGCATGCTCGTTCAAATCCCTTTGCAACGAATTCCGAGCGGACTCCAGTTCCCGCTGCCACTGATCCCGCGGAAATACCTGAGGTCTCGGTTTGGCGGGCTTTGCTTCCTTTTGTATCAGACTAGCTCGAGCCGGCCTGGCGACCCTGACCGATTTTTTATCCTTGGGTAAGTTTCTGTTTGATTTGACAACTTTGACTGGGCTGGCTGCTTTGTTGCTTGCCTGGGCAGTTTTGTCTGCCGCAATCAAACTGTCAGTGGTCAAGAGCGTAGCAATCAACAAAGCAATTTGGCGGACTTTCATGGTGATCCAGACAGAAATAACGAGGCATGCCTAACGCCGAGGGCAGAATACAACATCTGGCAGCCCTTGTTTTCCCTTGACTCTAACCATCGCATGACTCAGACCCTACGGCGCTTTCTTCTCGATGTTGGCGCCCCGCGATGATGTCTTACTCCCCTTCTCTTGATGCTTCCTGGCTAGAGATTTGTATATCCTCTCCGCTTCCTTGTAGAGCCTCTTGGCTTTCTCCAACTCACGAAGTTCCTTTTCGGTTGGACTCCGTGCGGGCGTTACGGATGCCTTGGGCATGCTCACTGAAGGCTTGGGCATATTCCTGGGGGTTTGCGCCTTTGCCACTGGCTTTGGCGACTTTGCAGTGGCTGGCGGCGGCGATACCTTGACCTTGTCAGTGGCAGGTTTTGCCCGCGGTTCCGTGCGTGGCCTGGAGTTGATGGCAGTCACCGGAGGCGTGGGTTTTCTGGGTTTTATCAATACCCGGCTGACGGGGGGGTTCACCGAGGATCCCGGTTTTCGCGACCCTGACGATTTTTTTGAGGGGGACATCTTTTGCTCGGCGGAGCGGGGCCGTTTACTTGCCGGCGCCTTCTGGGCGGGACTTTGACCGGATCGCTTCACGCCCGGTATAACCTTGACCCTGGTCAGCTTACGATTGCGCACGACTTCCGCCGAACGAGGCTTATCGACCGTCGACGGGCGGGACTGCATCGCCTGTCCAATCGATCCGGCAGGTGGACCATCAGAATCCAATGATGCGTCACGATCAATTTCCGTTGGGTGGATTTCGCGTGACTTGGCGCCAGAGGCCTCATCTGAAGACTCCCGTTCCCCCGCTGCGGTCATCGAGGAAGGACCTGTTTGTGCTTCACTCATCTTGTCCAAAGCGGTCATTTGTCGAGCGATAGTGATCTCCCCGAGACGACTATTGGCCTCCTGGTACAGACCTTGGGCGCGTAGATAGGAATCACGCGCCTGATCCAGATTACCCAAGGATTTCTCGATGTCGCCAATCGCCGCGTGAACATTGGCCGCGCCGATCCGGTCTCGACCCTGTTCATAGTTGGGCAAGGCCCGGTCATAAGCTTCCTTGGCTTCCAGGGTGTGTCCATAACGGTACTCGAGGTCACCCAACCCCGTTAAGACATTCGCTTCGCCGATTCGATCTCCTGCCTGCCGATATAGCGATCTGGCCTCATTGTAAGCTCGGCGAGCTTCATGGAAGTTACCTTGACGGCTCTCCGCGTCCCCAAGACCTCGCAGAGTATGGGCCTGTCCCAACACATGATTGACCGACTTGAAAACAACCAATGCCTGCGTATAGGCATTGCGAGCCTCCTGAACATTACCACGGAGAATGGCCAAATCGCCCAACCCTCGCAAGGCATTTGCCTCTCCTAGCTTGTCATTGGATTCTCGAAATATTTCCAGAGCCTGTGAGAACGGTTCGTGCGCCTCGCGATAATTACCCTGCCTACGCTCGAGATCGGCGACGGCCGCGAGTACATGCGCCTCCCCGATACGCATGTTGGATTGTCGATAGAGGTCCAATGCCTGGGCATACGATTCGCGGGCAGCCCGCTCGTTACCCTGCCAGCGATCCAGATCGCCAATAGACCTTATAGCGTTGGCTTCGCCCGGCTTGTCGTTGGTTTCACGACTAAGGCTTATAGCGCGGTTATAGGCCTCCCGTGCAGCTTGAGTATTGTCCTGACCGCGCTCCAGATCCCCCAGTCGCTGGACGGCAACAGCCTCGGCTCGAAGGTTGTTATTAGCCGCGGAAAGCTTTATCGCTTCTTGATAAGCCTCTCTGGCCTTGCGCGGATTACCCTGAAGGCGCTCGCTCTCCGCTTTCTGCATATACTGAGTGGCCACATCGGGGGGCGCCGTTGGGGCACTCTGGAGCTTTCGCGCTTGAATGGATGAACGATCATCTTCTGTTCGCGTTTCCTTGTTTTCGGCGTCGTCCGGCCCGGAATCGATTCGCTTGGGCTCCACATCGGTATGCGGAGTTGGCGATGCCTCTGACTTTTCACCGGTTTCGCTCCTCAGACTATCGAGGTAATAACCTAGAGCAAGGACAAGGACAATCAGGGCGACAATTACCTGGTAGCGGCCACCACGATCCGAGGCAAAGTAATTGCGCTCGGTCCGAGGAACATGCTCCATCGACCTCCAGCGCATACGGAAAATCGCGTACCCGATGATAAGCAGGCCCAGAAAGCCAATCAAGTCGCCTGTCATGAGACTGCTGTAAGAAAGATCCACGCTACGGGTGTGAAAGAAGCCGGCATAAATAATCCGGGCGGCCTTGAGCGCTTATGATCGATTCGCCAACATTGCATGAGTATGAAATAGGGCTATTCATACACAAGAACGAATCAGTAACCGTCACAAACTCACCTTAAGTTTACACTGGATAGCCACACCGCCGTCAGGCTTTTCGTGACCAGTGATCTACTCATCCCTCTTGGCGGGATCCACATTAGCCGGGCTTCGAATTACACAACTTGCCCGCAAACGCCCCCAAATGTAATGGGGGGCAAGGTCCCGCCACGATGCAGCAACGATAATTGCATGAATGAAATGAAGGCGAAGAAGATCAAACTGTGTTTTCCGCCCATCCAGGCACCCCATTCGCCACCCCATGAGGGACATGTCCGGTCGCGACATGCTGCGCGGCGGAGTCGCAATGACCCTGCTGATCATCGAAAAAGATATCAGCGCCAAAAGCTCTCAGGAAGGGTCCCTTCGGCTTACCGCCGAGAAAAATCGCTTCATCAATGCGTATGTTCCAGGCGCGCAAGGTGCGTACCACGCGCTCATGCGCGGGGGCTGCACGGGCGGTGACCAGCGCCGTTCGGATAGGAGAAGCATTCGTTGTGAATAACATCTGCAAATGATGCAGGGTGGCGAGGAAAGGCTTGAAGGGCCCGCCGGAGAGAGGGTTGTGAGCCTCCTGGATTTCGTACTCGGTGAAGGCCTCCAGTCCGCGTTCCCGATAGATCCGCTCCGACTCATCCGAAAACAGAACCGCATCACCATCGAAGGCGATGCGTAACTGGCTGGATTCAGAGGACGGTTTGTGCGCGGACAGGATGGTGGCAGCCGCATGCCCGGCCGCGAGGGCTTTTTGAACATCTTCGGCATTGGTGGACAGAAAGAGGTCGGCACTAAACGCCGAGATATAGCCGAAAGGCGATTCACCACTGGTGAAGGCGGCCTGTGTAATATCCAGACCATGATGGCGAATGGAGTTGAACACCCGTAGCCCGGTGTCGGCGCTATTGCGAGAGAGCAGGATGACCTCGACCATCGGCTGTTGCAACTTCTCGTTGATGGCAAGGAGTTTTCTGACCAGAGGATAGGCAACGCCAGGATGAAGGATTTCCTCCTCATGATCGATCTGATACTGGCAGAACGCCTCTTTGCCCTGCTCCTCGAAAATTCGGTGCGATTCATCCAGATCGAACAAGGCTCGTGATGAAATCGCCACAACCAATTGCTTGCTACCCATGCTTGCCTGCTCCACCGTATATTTGCGTATTTGCGCTGTTCGCTACCAGAGAAGCTCGACTGCTTGAACCCCTAATTGATTGGCGATCGACAGGGAAACCATTATGGTTTCACGTTGTCACATGTCGACAGCTTGCCAATTGCCCGCCGGGTGGCGGAAAATTCGTGGCTAACACACACATCCTGGTTTCACACTGCCAACCGCCAACCTACAACGAGAAAGGCATCAAAATGAAAGAATTGTTCACCAAAATGGTCCGGAGCAAATACTCCATACTCTACCTGATCCTGTTCATCGGCGCTCTTTACATGCTTCAGGAGAAGGCCATTATGCCGCTCGTCATGAGTGTGGTGAAGTCCGAGGTTTTCTTTGAAAAACCCGTTGAGGAGAACGAACCGCTCGGCAAGTTGGACGTTAAAACCGAGCGCACGGCCTACGCCCTGGCCAATTGCCGTGAGGCGGTCAAAAAGGATGGTGATCTACCAGACAATACCCAGTTCCTTGACGAAAACTATGAAGCCTGGGCCTTGGGCAATCGCCAGTACCTGGTGCGTTCCAGCGTTCGCCTTACGGATCCCGAAAAGGGACAAATCGACAAGTTGTACGCCTGCACAGTGCGCATGACTGGCGAGGATCAGGCCAATCCGGAGAGTTGGACCCTCCTGGGTGTTGACTTCAATCCGGAACCTAATTGACTTAAAGATCGAAGCCACGGGCGGCATTGCCCGCTCCTCATAACAAAATAGCCCGGCTTGACCGGGCTTTCCTGCTTTAGCCCGGAGGCCAGGTCAGCCGACGACCACCGAGCACATGCAGGTGCAGGTGGTAGACCTCCTGACCCCCATCGGCGCGGCAGTTGATAACCGTGCGATAACCACCGTGGGCAAGCCCCTCCTGACGTGCGACCGTTCGCACACCTTCGAATAACTGGCCGGCCAAGGCTGGCTCATCCTCGGGGAAGTCGTCCAGTGTGGGTATATGCCGCTTGGGAATCACCAGGATGTGTACCCTGGCTTGAGGGTTTATATCCCGAAAGGCCAGTACATATTCATTTTCGTAAACGACGTCGGGCTGGATGTCGCCCGCTACCATTTTACAGAACAGGCAGTCTGTCATGACAAACTCCGCTTGAGGTTGAGTTGATCTAATCTGAACGTCAGGACTGGCTTTCGCCAGAATCCAGACGGCATGCATCACACCGCCTTGCGTCCATGGAAGGCATGGGACAGGGTCGCGCCATCCACATATTCAAGTTCTCCACCCAGAGGCATGCCGTAGGCCAAGCGGGTGGTGGCAATGCGATGCCGCGCCGCCATTTCGTGGATGTAATGCGCGGTAGCCTCTCCCTCCACCGTGGTATTCGTCGCCAGAATGATCTCGGTGATCTCACCCGACCCGAAGCGCTGCTCCAGGAGGTCCAAATGCAGCTCGGCGGGTCCGATACCATCCAGTGGGGAGAGCCGTCCGTTGAGCACAAAGAAAAGCCCTTGATAGCCAGTCGCCTGATCAATGACATACACTTCGGCCGGGGTTTCCACTATGCAAAGCAACGAACGATCCCGGCGCTGGCTGGCGCATATCTCGCATACTTCCCCCTCGGTCAGGGTTCGACAGCTCCTGCAATACCCAATATTGGCCAACGCCTGCCGCAGCGACTCGGCGAGTTGCCGGGCACCCTCGCGATCGCGCTGCAACAGATGAAAGGTCATCCGCTGCGCGCTCTTGGGCCCAACCCCAGGCAGGCAGCGGAAGGCCCTCACCAATTCCGCCAAGGCGCCTGTCTGCCACATCGCCTGTCTCGCTATCGCCGCACTAGAATGGCAGCTTGAAGCCGGGAGGCAGTTCCATGCCACCTGTCAGACCCGCCATCTTTTCCTGTTTGAGAACGCTGACCTTGTGCACAGCGTCATTGAAGGCGGCGGCGATCAGATCCTCCAGCATGTCGCGATCCTCTTGCAACAGGCTATCATCGATCACGATCTTCTGTACCTGACGTTTTCCATTCAGGGTGATCCTGACTAGACCAGCGCCCGACTCCCCCTGCACAATGGCGGCAGCAATCTCATCCTGCGCCTGCTTTAGGTTTTCCTGCATCTTCTGCGCCTGCTGCATCAGGCCGGCCAACGGATTTTTCATGGGGATGGTATCTCCGGATAGATTGAAATCATTCGCTAACGGGTTTGACAGTACCAGGGACGATACGGGCATCGAAGGCTGCCTTCAACGCAAGCACCCCGTCGTCCTGCTCCATGGCTTGCTGAGCGGCCTCCTGACGCTCCTCCCGTTCGCGCTGGAATCGATTGGCCGGGGTCTCGCTGGATGGAGCCTCCATGAGAATTCGCAACCGGAGGTCGCGGTTGAAATGGTCCCGCAAGGCCTTTTCCAGTCCCGCCTCGGAACGCGGGGTACACAGATGACGGAGTTTGGGATCCAGGTTGAGGACACATTCTTCACCATTGAGACTCACCAGCAGGGAGTTGTTGGCCAATTCACGCGTCATCGCCGTCAGACCCATCGCGCGAATCAATTGCGGCCAGTCGGACGGCCCGGAAAACGCCGCGGAAGACGACTGGACGGCGGATGATTCCATTGCAGGGGCAAGGCTGACCGCCTCGACGATGGGAACCGGCCGTCCATCCTGCCGGACGGATTCGGGCCTAACGCCCCGCGGCGTGTTTGCCGGGGGTGGTGGCGACTCGAGACTGGCCCGTGACTGAGCAAAGCCATTCACCGGAGCCCGATTGGATTGGGCGGTTACGGGCGGTCGGGCGGAAGGATGGACGGCCGGTATTTTTGCAGACTCGATGGGACGAAAGGCCAGCATGCGTAGCAGCACCATCTCGAAGCCTACCCGGGCATCAGGCGCCAGTGGCAGATCCCGCTGACCGATGAGACCGATCTGATAAAAAAGCTGCAAGTCCTCCGGACTGGCCCGTCGGGAAATCTCCAGGATGAGATCGGCTTCCTCATCGCGGCGCAAGGCTTCCGGCGCCCATTGCCCCAGCACGGCATGGTGAAGGATGAGCAGCAGTTGCTGGAGCACATCACCATAATTCGGGGCATGCTCGTCCATGGCATCGATGAGATTCAGCAGTGTTGGGGCATCCTGTGCGAGAAGCGCATCCAGCATGGCAAAGATGGGCTGACGCGCGACGGTGCCTAGCATGGCAGCGACCGTAGTCTCGCCGAGCGCGCCACCACCATGGACGATGGCCTGATCCATCAGACTGAGACCATCGCGCAGCGAGCCATCTGCCGCCCGGGCCAGGGATTTCACGGCGTTCGCCTCGAACGTCACCGCCTCGCTATGGAGTATCGCTTCCATCTGACCACGAATTTGGTCCGTCGTCAGTCGTTTCAGGTTGAACTGCAAACAGCGCGAAAGCACCGTGACGGGAATCTTTTGAGGATCAGTGGTCGCCAGCAAAAACTTGACATGCGGCGGGGGTTCTTCGAGCGTCTTGAGCAGCGCGTTAAAACTGTGTGCGGAAAGCATGTGCACTTCGTCGATGAGGTACACCTTGTAACGCCCCTGGGTGGGTGCATAGAGCACGTTATCGAGCAACTCCCGCGTATCCTCCACCTTGGTGCGGGATGCGGCGTCGACCTCCACCAGATCCACGAAACGCCCTTCATCCAGTTCACGACAGGCCAGGCAGGCGCCGCAGGGTTCCGCACCGGTGCGAGACTCGCAATTCATGGCTTTTGCGAGAATGCGCGCGACAGTGGTCTTGCCGACTCCCCGGGTTCCCGTAAACAGGTAGGCATGATGCAGGCGGTCGAATTCCAGTGCATGCGTCAATGCCCTGACGACATGGTCCTGTCCGACGATTTCGCCGAATTTCCGCGGACGCCACTTGCGTGCTAATGCCTGATACGCCATGACGGGTGGGGGGCTGGAGGTATGGACGATCCGATCGAAGCACTACGCGGACTACCCTGCATCCCGTGAAAATAGCATCGGAATGCAGGCGACCGATATTGGGCGGCAAGTCGAACCAGCCACACCCCGGCACACGAATCCGCTACTACCGTTGCTCCCTTCCGGGCCTGGCGGGGTTCGCAGCGTATCATTGCGAGGGGACCGACTCGACTCGCCATTGAACTCTTCTGATAAGTCTTGCGCTGTGGCGAGACAGCAAAGAGGGAATTATGCGGGAAGTGCCTGCATGATTCAAGCGCAAGCTTATACCCGGCTCCTCATCGGGACTCGCCGTCCAGGATCTCCACCAATCGTTCCACGAATTCGACCCGCGCATCCGGCGTTTCCAGACTTGCCATAAACCGCAGCTTTTCCGGTCCGTCCAACTTATAGGATTGAGGTTGGGTCTGAATCATCCGAATCACGATCATGGGATCTATCTTCGGATCGGGGTGGAACAACAATCGCCCACCCGCGGGTCCCGCCTCGATCTTACGAATCCCAAGCTTTTCGGCACGCAGTTTAATTCCGGTGATGGCGAACAGCGTCTTCGCGGCTGGCGGCAACAGACCGAAGCGATCGATCATTTCCACCTGCAAGGCACGTAGTTCATCATCGTTGCGGGCATTGGCAATGCGCTTGTAAAGCACCAGCCGTGCATGGACATCCGCCAAATAATCTTCCGGTATCAACGCCGCGGTCTGCAAATCGATCTCCGGCCCCATCTCATGCGGCAGCAGATCCAGCTCTGGCTGGCGTCCCGATTGCAGAGCCTTGACCGCACGCTCCAGCAACTCGGTATAAAGACTCAGTCCAATCTCCTGAATCTGCCCGCTTTGCTCATCGCCCAGCAGTTCGCCGGCACCGCGGATTTCCAGATCATGGGAAGACAACATGAAACCCGCCCCCAACTCGCCAGAAGCCTCGATCGCCTCCAGTCGCTTCACCGCGTCCGCGGTTATCAAACTCTTGGGCGGCACGATCAAATAGGCATAGGCCCGATGATGCGAGCGCCCTACTCGTCCGCGTATCTGATGGAGTTGCGACAGACCGAGCATGTCAGCACGATTGATGATGATGGTATTGGCGGTCGGTACGTCGATGCCGCTCTCGATGATGGTCGTGCACAACAGCACATTAAAGCGCTGGTGATAGAAGTCGAGCATGATCTGCTCCAACTCCCGCTCTGCCATTTGGCCATGGGCCATGCGAATCCGCGCTAAAGGGATCAAGGCTTCCAGCTCACGCACCATCTTTTCCATGGTCTCGATCTTGTTGTGCAGGAAATACACCTGCCCACCACGCTTGATCTCGCGCAGCACCGCCTCCTCGATCAGGCCACTGTCCCACTCGGAGACAAAGGTCTTGATGGCGTGCCGATTCGACGGTGGAGTGGCGATGATGGAAATATCCCGAAGCCCCGACATGGCCATGTTGAGGGTGCGGGGAATCGGCGTGGCGGTGAGGGTCAGAAAGTCCAGCTCGCTGCGCAACTTCTTGAAGTGCTCCTTCTGCGCCACGCCGAATCGTTGCTCTTCATCGACAATCACCAGACCCAGATCCATGAAAGTGACGTCTTTCTGCAAAATCTTGTGGGTGCCGATCAGGATGTCGACCTTACCCGCGGCAATTTCCTGGATGATCTGGCCTTGTTGCTTCCTACCCACGAACCGCGACAAGGTCTCCACCCGAATCGGCCAGTCAGCAAAGCGGTCGCGGAAATTCTGAAAATGCTGCTGGGCCAGCAATGTCGTGGGCACCAGCACGGCGACCTGCCTGCCGTTCTGCACCGCGACGAACGCGGCGCGCATGGCGACCTCGGTCTTGCCAAAGCCAACATCGCCACAGATCACACGATCCATCGGCTGGGGCGAGGCCATGTCCTTGATGACATCGAGAATGGCCGTTTCCTGATCCGGCGTTTCTTCAAAGGGAAAGGCGCCGGCGAAGCTGGCGTACTCGTCGGTGATGGTGGCATGGCTATGACCCTGCCGGGCGGCGCGCTTGGCATAAATGTCAAGGAGCTCGGCAGCGACATCGCGGACACGCTCCAGCGCCTTGCGGCGGGCCTTCTGCCATTGCTCGCTCCCCAGCTTGTGCAAAGGGGCGGATTCCGGATTGGCGCCGCTATATCGACCGACCAGATGCAGCGAGGAGACCGGGACATACAGCGTATCCTGGTTGGCGTATTCCAGGGTCAGGAACTCGGCCTCGATGCCGCCGATGGTGAGCCGGGTCAAGCCCATGAAGCGGCCAACCCCATGATCCTGATGCACCACCGGCGAACCGACGTCGAGCTCTTCCAGATTGCGCAGGATCTGGTCGATTTTGTGTCCGGTGGAGGCACGGCGACGCCGGCGCTGCTGAACCTTTTCGCCGGAGAGTTGAGTCTCGGTAATGATGACCCAGTTCGGATCGGTAAGCCACAAGCCATGATCCATGGGCGCCACGACCAGACAGATCGGTTCCTGACTATCAGTGAACTGAGCCCAGGATTCAATGACCTTTGGCTTGATCTGGAAACGGGCCAACATCTCCACGAGAGCCTCTCGATGGCCCGCGGTTTCAGCGACGAACAATGTGCGGTCCGCCTGGCTATCCAGAAAAGCGGTGAGCGCCGCGGCAGGTTCCTTCTGTCTCGCCCCTCCTACATTAAGCGGCGGCAATGGCCGGCAGGCAAAATCTCCAGCACCCGATTCCCTGCCACTCCCCTCCATTTCAATACGAATACAGGGCATGCCCCCGAGAAGTTCCGCCAGACCGGCGGGTGAAACGAAAAGCCGCTCCGGAGCCAGTGGGGGTCTGTCCAGGTAGTTGCTTCTCTGCGTGTAGCGAGAACAGGTTTCTTCAAAAAAGCGCGAGGCGGCTGTTTCAACAGGGCCTTGGAGGATCAGAGTTGTCTGCTTCGGCAAATAGTCGAAGAGGGTCGTGGTACCCTCGACAAAGAATGGCAGGTAATATTCGACGCCCCCAGCCGCGATGCCCTTTGAAATTTCCTGATATAAGGTATTGTTGGTCGAGACTTCCGGAAATGTTTCCCGGAACCTCTGTCGAAATCGTTTGATGGCCGCATCGTCGAACGGAAATTCGCGCGCGGGATATAGATTGATTTCCGCAACCTTCTCGCTGGAACGCTGGCTCTCCGGGTCGAAGGCACGGATGGACTCAATCTCATCATCAAACAACTCTATGCGATAGGGCCTCTGACTACCCATGGGAAACAGGTCGAGTATCGAACCGCGAATGGCGAATTCCCCATGTTGGAGAACCTGAGTCACGCACTGATAGCTCACACTCTCCAAGCGCTGACGGGTTTCCTCCAGATTAAGCCGACTACCCGGGCGGAGAACAAAAGTATTGCCGAGTACATGCTCGCGCGAACCCAACCGCTGCATCAGTGTCGAAACCGACGTCAACAGAACGCCGTGATTCACATGCGGCAGTTCAGCCAGGGTTTTTAGGCGTTCGGATATGATCTCCGGTAGCGGTGAAAATGTATCGTATGGCAGGGTTTCCCAATCCGGAAAATGGAGTACGGGTACCGCCCCCCCCAAGAAGAAACGGATTTCGTGCTCCAGCCTTAACGATGTCTGAGTATCGGCGGTTACCACCAAATAAAGACCCGCCGAACGACGAATGGCCTGCGCCATGGCCAACGCGTCCCCGCAACCCATCAGACCTTGCCAGATCAGGGTTTGTCCCTTATGTTCGGGAATCGACGGTGCAAAAATGGAGAAATCCGAGGATGTTGGGTTTAGCCTGTTCATTTCAATGACTAAGGGACATTGTCTCTAGACCTATCATGTGCAAGAGAGCTGACTTAAGAACCAGCCCATTACCCACAAATCGACGGATAGCGTAAGCTGTTGAATTTAAGATCTCATGGCGTGGGCAATAGACGAATTTTCGGGCGCGGCGCTGGGCGATGCGCGATTGACGAAACGGC